>CAACVD010001672.1_pt1 | contig 10610 bp, 23 predicted proteins | sample 2381771 | NCBI WGS metagenome assembly CAACVD01 (sample SAMEA5211965, study PRJEB30684) | marine metagenome | biome: Marine; feature: Epipelagic; material: Water | collected 2015-10-15 | depth 15 m | reverse complement strand
CTGGTGATCATGCAGTTTATCCTGACTGTAGACAGGAGTTTAGAGATGCAGATGAAGTTTGGGATGCTATAATGAAAGATAGAGGATCAGTAGCCAACCTACCAGAAGATATTATGCCTTTAGAAGATAAGGAAATTTTTCTTACATTTGCAGAAATTAACCAATTAGCATTGGTAGAACAAGCTGCAGTTCGTCAAAAATATATAGATCAAACACAGTCCTTGAATTTAGCTTTTGACCCTACAGATTCTCCAAAATTTATTAACCTAGTACACCAAACAGCCTGGAAGCTTGGAATTAAAACTTTATACTATCTTAGAACAGATTCTGTAATCAACGGAGATATAGGTTCAAGAACGTCTGAAGATTGTTTAAGTTGCGACGGATAAAAATTAAATTATGTTACAAACTACATTATCAGTGCTTCTCTTACTAAGTCTAGTAGGAGTAGTATTCTACTACAATAGAAAAATAAAACAGTTAAAAGAGGGTTTTGAAGTAGAAAGAGGACTAATAAAAATAGATGCGAAAAAAAGATCTGGAGCAGTCCAATGGGGCAAGACTATCGAACATTTTGTACCTTTTATGACCGACTTTCCAGTACCAGCAGAAGATTGTACCTTTTTAGGTATGCCGATAGATTATGTTGCTTTCTCTGATACTAGAAGTAAAACTCAATGCTCTGTACACTTTGTAGAAGTCAAAAGCGGTAGTTCGTTTTTAATGGGTAAGCAAAAGAATATTAAAAAAGCAATAGAAGAAGGAAGGGTATTCTGGCATGAAATTTCTGTTGATGGAAATAATGTAAAATAGTTGTATTTCTCAGTATTTTTTCTTATATTATTATATAAAATAAAATCAGTTATATGTCAAAAAACACTTCAAAACAAATTTACACACAAACATTAGAATGGCTTAAATCTAGAGGGATTAAAGTTGCTAATACTAATAGAAAAAAATCAAGATATAATTCATATAAAGAAAAAGGTAGAAAATGACAAAAGTAATTAAATTTTACGCAGACTGGTGTGGCCCTTGCCGTGTATATGCTAAAACTTTTGATAAAGTTTCAGAAGAACTAAAGGAAGAAGTTGAGTTTATTAATATCAACGTAGAAAAAGATACAGAAGGAGTAGCAGGTAAGTATAAAGTGACTAGTATTCCAATGACGGTAGTTATAAAGGAAGAAAAAGAAGAAATAAAGTACGGAAGATTAGATGAAAAAACTTTAAAATCTTTTATTTTAGGTGAATAAAAATATAGCCATAGCATTTACTTTATTCCTAGTTGCACAAGCGATGATTTGGTATCAAACTAATTCTCAATTCTTTAATAACTGGGCTAAAGAAAGACCTCTACTTATGGCCTGTATGGGGTTACCTATAAGCTATATTTTAATATATGCTTCTAAGTATATCGTTGCAGGATTTGACGGACTACTATGGCCAGGTAGATTAATAGGGTTTTCCACAGGAATGATAGTCATGGCGGCTTTAACCTATATTCATTTAGATGAAGGGATAACTCTTAAAACAGGAATAACATTGTCACTTGCTTTTATAATAGTGATGATACAATTATATTGGAAATAAATTTTAAAAATTAAGTTATGTTAAGAAGACCAGATTCTATCCCTGCAGGGGATACTATTATTGAGGATCCAGTTATGGAACCTTTCTTCGTAGCTAAATCTACCTCAGGTGGATATACAGTTTACGAAAGAGTAATTAAAGGAGAAAATAATACTCATTATATAAAAACTATTTGCTATCCAGGTAATTTTAATGCTGCTTTAAAAGCAGTATGTAGAGAATTACTAAATGGTAAAAATAACCACTATACTTCTATAAAGGGATATATTGCAGAATGGAAAGAAATTCAAGAAAAAATGTCTAACCTAACTAAAATAGATTAGCATGTCAGTTCCTGTAGATATTTTTTATTGGAGAGTAGAAGTTGATGGAGAAGAGTGGATTGTAGATGGAAAGGAAATCAAAGAAGTGATTAGAAAAGTTTTAGCAGAGGAACCATTAGCTGATATAGATTTAGTAGAAAAAACAGATATAAGTAAAGTTGTATTTTAGAAATATTTTTACTATATTTATTTAATATTTTAGCGTTTGCCTATACGCTTAATAATACCTGGCAAATTTAAATTATATAAAAATGGCAAAACATTGTGTAGTTTCGTTAAGTGGTGGAATGGATAGCAGCACCCTATTGTTAAAAGCTATCAGCGAATACGATACCGTAACAGGTATCTCTTTTGATTATGGTCAAAAGCATAGAGTAGAGTTAGAAAGAGCTCAATCTCTAATTAACTATCTTGCAGATAAAGGACATAAAGTTAATTATCGTCAAATTAAACTAGACGGGTTAGTTGACTTACTAGACTCAGCTTTGGTAACAGGTGGAGATGAAGTTCCGGAAGGACATTATGAGCAAGATAATATGAAAGAAACAGTAGTTCCTAATCGTAATAAAATGTTTGCTTCTATTACTCAAGCAGTAGCTTTATCTATTGCTAATAAGACAGAAGAGCAAACTGATATCGCGTTAGGTATACATGCTGGTGATCATGCAGTTTATCCTGACTGTAGACAGGAGTTTAGAGATGCAGATGATGCAGCTTTTAGAATTGGTAACTGGGAAGCAGATAGAGTAGGGTATTTTACGCCATATTTAGATACTGATAAGTTTGGTATTTTACAAAACGGAGAGTACTTATGTGGAGTGTTAGATATCGAATTTGATGAAGTATATAAGAGAACGAATACATCTTACAAACCTTACCCTAGCGGCAACTCTGACTATAAATCAGCATCATCAGTTGAAAGAATAGAAGCATTTATTGCTTTAGGTAGGCCTGACCCTGTACAATATGAAGACGAAACAGGCCCAGTTTCTTATGAAGTTGCAAAAGCTTCAGTAGAAAAAGTACTAGCTGAATACTCAGCTTAGAAGACATGCCGAGTACCTCAGTAGGTAGAGGGATCTGGCTTAACCTGGCGCGGAGAAGTAGCTTATACGTAGAAGTGAAACTCGTAATACAATCGATCGTGAAAAGCAATAGGGTCAGAAGAGTCGGGGGTTCGAGTCCCCCCTCGGTCAACTAAAATTAAATGTTATGAATAGAAAAGAAAGAGTTAATAGAGATTCACTTACATTTTTAGCTATTATTGCTATAATTTTGTTTACACTCATGAGTGCTAGTGCATTATTTGCACAAACATCTGAAAATACTAAAATAGGTTTTGATTCCAGTAATGAAAACATTTACGGTACTTGGTCTAGTTGGGATGGAGCTACTATAATCTATATGGATTATTTTGAAGAAGGAGATCAATTTTTAAGAGTTACTAAATTAGATGACGGTAGAGAAATAGCTAAAGGTAAATTTGCTATAGAAGAAAAACACTTATATGTTCAAAAAGAAGATAATGAATATAGATTGTTATTCTATTTGAAAGGTACTCAAATGATAGTAATGAAACCCGATGATGCAGGAGGAGCAGGACAAGCATGGCTTCTTACAAAAGTGAGTAACTACGGCCAGACATCTAACTGATATTTATTGGTATGAAAAGAATTTTATTTATTATCTTATTAGGATCTTCCTTTACTTTCTTATCAGCGTTTACATATAAAGTGGTAAGAGCTTTTACCCTACCTGTATCTAATATAGAAGTACAGGAAATTAAGCCAATAGAAGTAGAGTTTAAACCTATTATAATTAAACCTAAAATCAAGAGTCATAACGATTTTTTAAACGCTTTAGGTCATCAAGAATCTAGAAATAGATACGACATAGTTAATAGATACGGTTATATGGGTAGATACCAATTTGGTTTAGCCACACTCAAAACCATAAAAATTAAAGTTAGTAAAAAAGAATTTCTTAACAGCCCAGAGATTCAAGAAGAGGCTATGCAAAGACTACTTGTATACAATAAGAAAAAATTGCAAAAGTATATAGACAAGTACAACGGTAAAGTAGTACGCGGTATTTTAGTTACTGAATCAGGTATTTTAGCAGCAGCACACTTAGGTGGAGCAGGAAGTGTTAAAAAATGGTTTAGAACTGGTAAAGTAAGGAAAGACGGTAATGGAGTAAAAATTACTAGTTATATGGTAAGATTTGGAGGTTATACGTTAAATATATAAATGAAAAATAAAAAAAGACACTTAATAGTTATAGGACATCCTGATAAAAGTTCATTTTGCTGGAATGGAATTTATAAAACTATGATTAGACAAATGCGCAAGCATAAGCAAAACTATAGAACCATAGATTTATATTCAGACAGCTTTCAAAGACCTAGAACAGATTTAATTAATAAATATCAAGATTGGGTTACTTGGTCTACTCACATATATTTCATTTCACCAGTTTGGTGGTTTAGAATGACACCTAGAATGGAAGTTTTTTTTGATGAAGTTATGACTCCTGGATTTGCTTACAAATTTGTTAATATTACTAAACTATATGCATATCCAAAACCGTTTCTTAAGGATAAAAAAGTTCGAACCTATATTACTCACGGCGCTCCTTCTTTACCTGTAAGAACCCTTTACCTAAACTCAGTCAAATTGAGATTAGTATTAGGAGTGTTTACTTTTGTTTTTGGATGGAAACTAAGCAGATGGTTCAAAACAAAACAATTTTGGTCTGTTCCGTTTGTTAGTCAAGAAAAAAGAACTAAATATCTTAGAACAGTCAAAGAAGATATTAGAAACGATTTAGGATTATGAAAAAAGGAAAACAATCAGCTAAAGTACAGTTATTAAGGTGGTGGGTAAGAGATAGAAGGTTAACACCATTAGAGAGAATGTCATCAAGAGTTGGATATATGGGCGCAGGATTTTTAATGGCAGGTCAATGGACTGTTAATCCTGCATTATTTATACTTGGTTTTTGCTGTGTGCTTTTTCAAGTAACAGTAAGAAAACAATGGAACTTAGTAGTGTTGCAATTAAACGGATTAATAGCTTGGACTATTCATTTTATAAATTCTTTAAATTAGTTGCCTCTTAAAAATAAATTTACTATATTTATTTTAATATTAACAGTGTCGTAGCACCACTATAAAAACACAATTATGCAAGAAGAAATACATAAAGAGTTATGGGATAGAGATGAACGAGTAGTTCATCAAATCCAACAAGGGATCTCAATAAACGGACAAAAAGTACCAGATCCAAAATTACACCAAAGAATTTCATTTATTAAATCAGCAATTAGACTAGGTGCATGTGCGTTTGGTTTTTTTGGTTTATTTGAAATAGGATTTATTGGCCTATTTTTAGCTGAAATAGTTGGAATTGGTGAAGAATTAGTTTAAATTATAATTATGGGAAAATTTACATCTACAAAAGTTTTTGACGGATTCTCTACAGTTTTTCGTCAATGGAAGGCAGACGGTACCCACTGTCGATTTTTACATGGGTACGGAACATCAGTAAAAGTATACTTCGAAGGAGAGCTGGATGAAAGAAACTGGGTATGGGACTTCGGTGGTATGAAAAGAGCAAAAGGAACTATTGATGGTTTTAATCCTAAAGAATGGTTTGATTGGTTATTGGACCATACATTTTTAGTGGCAGAAGACGATCCATTTAAAGATTCTTTCTTAAAAATGCATGAAGCAGGAGTAGCTCAGGTAAGAATAGTTCCGGCTACTGGTGCTGAAAGATTTGCTCAGTTTATCTTTGAAAAATTAAATCATTTTATAGAAAAAGAAACTGAAGGTAGAGTTAAAGTAGTAAAAGTAGAATTTAGAGAACACGAAAAAAATAGTGCGATATATGAGGCAGCTTAAGAGAATAGAAGATTATCAAAAAACTTTAGGTGTATTAGAATTATATACTGCAGTTCAATCTGAGGGCTCAAGACAAGGGTATCCTACAATTGTAATAAGAACATCAGGATGTACACATAGATGTTACTTTGGAGAAGGAGGATGGTGTGATTCTTGGTATACAAGTATTCATCCAGAAAAGGGTACTTTCTGTTTTCAAGACATTATAGATATGTATGAAGCTAATCCTCATATAAAAGAGATGATGTTGACAGGAGGCTCCCCCACTATGCATCCAGCCTTAGTTAACGAATTAACACACTTCGCAAATGAAAGAAATATCTTTATTACTATTGAAACTGAGGGATCTCATTTTCTTAGGACCGATTATCCTATTAACTTACTTAGTATTAGTCCCAAGTTTAGCAATAGCGTTCCCGTTCTTGGTGTTCAAACACCTCAAGGAGCAGTTACAGACGAACGAATGATTAAAAAGCATAATTCTAAAAGATTAAATTTAGATGCAATATCTGATTCGATTATTTATCATAATGATTTTCATCTTAAACCAGTTTTAGATAAAGAATTATCTATGGTAGGTGAAGTAGAAGAATTTGTAGATAAATTATGTGAACTGCTTCACGAAAAAGGATTTGGTGATGCTGACTACGGTACAGATGTAGAATCAATGAACGTATCAGATATTAAAAAGTGGATACAAAGTAAAATATGGGCAATGCCAGCAGGCGATACTAGAGAAAGTTTAAAAGAGTCTTATCCTGTAGTAATGGATTTTGTTAGAGATATAGGGTGGAGATTTACCGGAAGAGCTCATATTATGGCATTTGATACTGAACGTTGTGTCTAAAGAAGAAGCCTTAGAGATATTAGAAGAAATAGCAGACAATGTACATGTTTGCTGTGCAATAACAATGGAACCAGATGAGGTTCTAGAGTTAATAGATAAATTAAAAGAATATTTAGAGAATGATTGATTTTAAAAGCTTAATAGAAGTACCAGAAACAGCCAGGTTAGACTACTTAATTACTATAGAAGGATACCCAGTATGGGATTATAAAATAGGAGGACTTAACACCGTTTTTCTGATCTCAGAGGATCCATGGGAAGGTGTAGAATCTGAATATGTTAGTTTAAAAGAGCTAAAAGACTTTATTATAGACTGTTTTATTCCTTTTGATATAGTGGAGTTTAAGACAGAAGCAGATAAGGAGCTGCTTAAATCATTTAAATGGAATGATGAATCAAAAGAATTAAGATTATCTCATTATTAAGATTATGACGGAAAAAGAGTTTATAAATTGGATTACTGGCTATGTTGACGGAGTACACGCTTACTCAGCCTCTCCTAAACAATGGCAATATTTAAAAGAAAAAGTTTACAGTATAAATAAAGGTTCTAAAAACTATTCAATTGATAGTAACTTATGGACTACAAACATAGGATAAAATGGCAGAAAAAAAATTTTACGACTGGAATTGGGTTGATAAGCAAATTGATGAAATTGGAGAAAAGTTAGAAGCATATGAAAAACCTGAATTTATCACAGGTGTACCCAGAGGAGGTTTAATTCCAGCAATACTAATGTCACATAAATTTGATATACCTTTTATTGGTTTAGAAGCTGCTAAAACACTACCTGGAAATTTAAAAAAGAAAATATTGGTAGTAGACGATATTGCAGATTCAGGTAATACCTTAGCACAAATTGAAAGACATAATTTTTTAACAGCTACTTTAGCAAGAAGACATTCATCTATATTTAATCCTCTTTTTGTAGGTAGTGATATAAACGATGAACATTGGTTAGTATTTCCATGGGAAAGACCATCATCAAATACTATTCAAGATTATTTGGATAATTAAAAAAAATTACTTATATTATTATAAGTAAAGAGTCGTAGAACCTCAATAAAAACACAACAGAAAAGATGCCTAAAAAGTTTATAGAAGGAACAGAATTAGTAAAAGCCGGATTCGCTAACGGTATTTCAACTCAATTAGCAGAAAAACAAAAAGTAGAAGGACCAGAAGCAAGACTTACTGACCATGAAAAGCAAGTTATTATAGAAAGAGCAGCTCAAGCGTATGCTGATTTTTTAACTGCATTAGGATGTGATTATAAAGAAGATCCTAACTCTGCAGATACTCCTTTTAGGGTAGCTAAAGCTTATGTTAATGATTTATGGGCCGGAAGATATAGTCCTTTAGATAAAATTACAGCTTTCCCTTCAGACGGATACGACGGTATTGTACAAGAGAGTAACATACCTGTGACGTCTATGTGCTCTCATCATCACCAAGCTATCAGAGGTACAGTTAGTATTGCATATATAGCTTCAGAAGATGGTAAAGTAGTAGGCCTATCTAAACTAAATAGAATAGTAGAGCAGTTCGGTAGAAGAGGTGCAATACAAGAACAACTAACTGTAGCTATTCATAATGCAGTAGATAAAATATGTGAAGGTAATTTAGGAGTAGCAGTTCAAGTTAATGCAACTCATGCATGTGTTTCTTGTAGAGGAGTAAAGCATGGAGGAGCATCAATGCAGACTGCTAAATTAACTGGAGCCTTTTTAGATGAACCATCAGCTAAAGCTGAGTTTTATAAAAATATAGAATTAGCAGAAAAATGCAGTCATTAGAAGAAAATAGTAATGATTGGGAAAATGATCCTGAAGTCCTAGAGTTTTTGGAATGGGCTGATAAGCCAGGACCTTGGCCGGAAGAGGATGATAAGATTTATGCTATAGGAGGATTATCGAACGATAAGGAAGGATCGTTTATGAAGTTTCAAAATAAAATTAAAAGAAAAGAAAACATGGGTGAACAATTAAAATTTGACTTTCAAGTATTTGACCCTGAAGCTAATGGACTTGTACCATTTGTTGATGAAGTAGAAAGATTTAATGCTACTTTTGGTAAACCAAACAATTATGAACCGACAATACCAGAAAAAAAAGAATGGCAATTCGTATACGACTTTATACTCGAAGAATTGGAGGAATATAGACAAGCTTGCGAAAACGGAGACATCGTGGAAGTTTTGGATGCTTTGTGCGATATTACTTATGTTTCCCTTGGGAACGGTGTTATGTTACACGGCCTTAAGAATAAGATATGGCCAGCATATCAAGAGGTACAGGCTAGTAATATGTCAAAATCTTGCTCTACTAAAGAAGAAGCCATACAGACTGTCTCCGCACGAGCTAAAGAACAGGGTGAGCCGTGTCATTATGAAGAAGTTAATGGCAGGTACATCGTATATAGATCAAGAGATAAAAAAGTAATGAAATCTATAAACTACTTTAGACCTAACCTTAAAAAGTTTTTTAATGATTAATTTATACGACCATAAAATATTCATAGAAGACTATAAAATGGAAATGGTACCTCTATCAGTTGCATTGCAGGCAGTTGCAGAAGCAACATCTGCTTCTAATCAAGCTACAGGACCTAATAATTTAGATATAGATAAGTATGTAGACGAATTAGAGAGCGTTATGAACGAATTACAAAACTCAGTTAAAAATTTAAAATTAGATGATTAAAATAGCTCACGAAAGTCCTAAAAGTATATTTGAAACAGTACAAAAGTATACTGATTATGATTATGCTTTAGTACATTTATTGGAAGAGGATAAAGAATACCTTAATCAATTTAGAGAGGCTATTAAAAAAGGTAGAGAAGTTATTCTAGATAATTCTATATTTGAATTAGAGGAGGCTTTTAATGCAGATAAATTTATTCATTGGATTAATGAATTGAGACCTACTTGGTATATTGTTCCTGATGCTTTAGAAGATGCAAAAACTACAATGTCTCAAATGTCTGGCTGGAATTTAAGATACGCTGATGTAGCTTATGGTAAAAAAATAGGAGTAGTTCAAGGAAAGACTTATAAAGAAATAGTAGGATGTTATGACTATATGAACAATATAGCAGATGTAGATATGATAGCTATTTCGTTTGATTATTCATATTATACTGAATCAGTTCCTCATCCTAACAAGTACGTTAGTTGGATGCTAGGACGTGTAAAGCTACTTGGAGATTTAGTAAAAGACGGTGTAATTAATGAAAATAAACCTCATCACTTACTAGGATGTGGACTGCCTCAAGAATTTGCATTTTATGCTCATTACCCTTGGATATACTCTTTAGATACTTCTAATCCAGTAGTGCATGGAATTAAAGGGATAAAGTACGGTTCTGATGGACTATGGAGTAAGGAATCTCAAAAATTATTTGAATTAATTAATCATGATATAGGAGATACTAATTTAATATTAAGTAATATACATAAATTTAGATGGTTTACAAATGGAAAAAGAGAAGTACAAAATAGGGGATACGGTCAAATTTAAATTTATAGGAGTTCCTGGAATAGGAATAATAGAAAATATAACTAATAATAAAGTTGATATATCAAAATATAATTTAAAATTTGATATAAACGATGGTAAGTATTCTTACCCAGTAGGATTAGAAAATATTATAGAAAAAATAAAATGAATAGACCTTGGATAGCATTTTTTAGTCAAACAGGATCTGAGATAGTTGAAATTTCTAAGGCACTTAAAAGATGGCCTGATGTTATTATCACAAATGAAAGACCCAGTAAACTAAGAACTATCAATGCAGAACTATTAGAACAGGATATTTTAGTTACAACTAAAAATAAACCTTCAGAAGCAGAATTACTAGATTTAATAGGCTATTATAAAGATCCAATAATTACTCTTCATGGATGGCTAAGGATAATGCCTCCTAAAATTTGTGAAAGTTATA
>CAACVD010001671.1_pt1 | contig 10611 bp, 10 predicted proteins | sample 2381771 | NCBI WGS metagenome assembly CAACVD01 (sample SAMEA5211965, study PRJEB30684) | marine metagenome | biome: Marine; feature: Epipelagic; material: Water | collected 2015-10-15 | depth 15 m | reverse complement strand
GCGATAGCGTTGTCAAAAGCAAAAAAACAAAGAAAAAAACAAGCACCAAAAAAACCACAAAACCCTCTAACAAAACTAAGGTAAAGAATAACAATAAAATTCCACCTGCTATAAGTTTACCAGAAAAGTTTGTTGAGCCTATCTTTATGGCTACAAATTCATTACCCAATATTCTTAAAGATAATTCAAAACTATTTTGACCAATATCTAAATTTACTATTTTTTTATCTTTTTCCATTAATACACCTTTATTTTCCCAGTATCCACAAAAGGAACAAGTTTACACATACATTCATACACTTGTGGCTTGTCGTCTTTCATATATGTTTGTTGGTTAAGCGTGTCTCTATAGTGCATACATACATTTACATTGCGAAAGTATATCCCTCCATTAGCAATACCATTTAATGTACAAGCAAGTAAGAAAGCTGTCATTTAGCTATACTCCTCAAACTTTCCATTACTTTATCTATGCTTGGTTCTTCTCCATTAGGATTAAAAACACAACGATACTGTTTAGGGCAACCAACTCTTATATCTGTAAATTCTAATTCAAATGTGGCATTAGCACCTTGATAGATACAAGCCATTTTATCCTTGAAAACTTGTTGTTTTTTTAATCTACAAGTGGTCATTTTAGGTGGTTTTATAGTGCCATTATTTAACTTTTGGTTTCTTGTGTAGTCTTTAGGTGCATTATAAATTTTACCTTTTGCAAAAGCCTTTACACCAAAAACTATCATAGCCATTAATAAACCAATGATGATAAACCCATATGCGACCCATTTAATAACCTCTAATATTTCCTCTTGTTCTTTTTTAGCTTTTATTTTGGCTTGTTTTTGTGCTTCTTTAGCTTGATTAATTCTTTCTGCTCTTTCAGATAATATAGAATCCCAAGCAGTAGGCCCAAATCTTAAATTTATTAATTGTTTAAGTTCGTTTCTTTGTTCTTCTAATAGTTTCCTATTAATAAAATCAGTTGCAGAATTTTCTACAGAACCAAATTGCTCTTTTAATGATAGACCTTTGCCTTGACCTTTATTCATCTGCTCTTCGCCTAGAAAAAAGCCGTCTATCTGTTTAGCTATGTCTTTAATGTCGTTTACAGTACCTATGTTGCTCTTAATGAAATCTACTGACTTTTGGACTAGAGCTATACCAGTAAGGATTTCAGCAACTACCATATTTACCTCATTAACAAAGTAGCCATCATAATGATTAGAGTTCCTGCTGTAGCTATCATAATATGCTCAATACGTTTAATTCTTAAAATGGTTTCTTTCCACCTTTCAGCACACACAGCTTCATGAGTATCAATTTGAGCCTTTACATCACTCGCTTTTACCATTGTCTTCCTCTGTTAATAAAGATTTTGCTAATTGGTCTTTGAAAAACATATTTGAAGCTGTCATCTGGTCTAATTTTACTTTTATATTATCAGCTTCTTGTTGTGTCATATTTATCTGCATAAGATAATATTTTTGTGTTTCATCTAAATCTTCTGGGTTATATTCTTTGCCATCAATAGTTATCATATCACTCATGCTGTGTATCCTTGTCCTGCTGTGATTGCAGAATTAACTGCTGTCATATCTTCATCTGTCCAATAGTCCTTAGCCACCATAATCTCTAAGTGTGCTACGTTCCTATCAACACAGTCTTGCTTGTCTTCTGCTGTATCATCTGCCATTGCTGTACCTGCAATGATAGCATTGATAAGGTCTACTGAGTGACCCATAGCTGTGTAGTCTTGTGCTATTTCTTCTGCTGTTTTTTCTATGTCTGGCATTTTATTCTCCTTCTAATGCTGTTACTTTGGCTTCTAATGTTTCAATCCTTGTCATTGCTTCTTGTAGTGCTTTGACTGCTTTCATGTAAAGTATTGAGTATTTGATTGACTTAGTTGTTGTGCCACTATCAACCACTTCACCATCTTCATTTTCAGTCAAATCTGGATTAGTTTTAACAAGTCCATTCATTCCTGCTGTTTCTACTTCTTGAGCAATAAGACCTAATCTCCAATGTGCATCACTGTCTCCTTTTTGAGCAACATCTGATTTCATTTTATATTTACGAACAGTAAGTGCTTTGATGTCATCCCATTGTGATGAAGCATCAGTTATTTGTTCTTTAAGTTTTATATCTGATATTGCACCATAACTGTTATCGTGATTCTGTACATCTCCATCAGAAGAAACTTTAAATCTTTCAGCACCAGTAGAACCTTCTGCTTTAATAAACCATTGTGAATTATTATCTGGGTCTGCATCTGATAAATCAATAAAGATACCATTTGGTGTGCTGTCACCAGAATGTTCAACAACAAGTGCTGGATGTGTATTTAAATTATTATGTATGGCATGATAATTAGAATGATTAGCTCTATCTGAATCACTTAAATCTCTTGTCCAACTACTTGTGCCACTATTTGTTGTAATTTGTCTGGTGTTACCATCACCATCTGATAACACAATGTAATTGCTTGATGTTCTTATGTCTAAGCCACCTTGATTGCCGTTGTAGCGACCTATGATGGTGTTCTTAGCTCCAGATGATATAAAATATCCTGCTTGTTCACCAATTAAAGTATTTGAAGCACCATAAGTTGAATATCCAGATATTCTACCTACAAATGTATTACTGTTACCTGTTGTATTGTTAGCACCAGACGCATAACCAACAGCTACACAATCAGTTGCTGTAGTGTTTGCAGTTAATGCTTCTCTGCCTATAGCTGTGTTGTTTGCACCTGTAGTATTTGCGTCTAGTGTATTATAACCAACACCTACATTACCACTACCAGTAATGTTTGCAGATAATGCCTGTCTACCTATACCTGTATTTTTTGTACCCTCAGTATTAGCAGATAAAGTTTGATAACCCACAGATACATTATTTCCACCAATAGTATTACTTCCTAGTGAGCTATAACCTACTGCTGTGTTTTCAGATGCTGTGTTATTGTTACGAAGTGCATAATTACCCAAAGCAGTATTATAAGAACCACTTGTTATACCCCACAACGATTCAACACCCATTGAAATATTGTCACTATTTGCTAATGGTGTATTACCACTATTAGGACCTGCTGAATATCCTACATAAGTACTCCTAACACCCACTTGAGTTGCATATCCTGCATATACACCTAAATATGTATTTTGTGTGCCAGTGGTCGTACTATACCCTGCTTGGTATCCTATCGCTGTGTTGTTAGATGCTGTGGTGTTGGATAATAAGGCACTTTGACCCATAGCAACATTGCTTGCTCCCGTTGTGTTTTGTCTACCAGAACCATCACCCACAAAAGTATTTCCAACTCCTGTTGTTGTCAATTTTCCAGAGTCAGTACCAATAAATGTAGATGAATTTCCTGTAGTATGTGACAATCCTGCGTTTTGACCAACAGCAGTCATGTTATCTCCAGTATTTGCTGTTAGTGCATTATATCCAATAGCAGTGTTGTTAGATGCTGTGGTGTTGGCATTTAAAGCATTAGCACCAACCCCTGTATTATAGCTACCTGAAGTTAATGAACCTAAAGCAACACGACCAATACCAACATTGAGAGAACCAGAGGTTAAAGCTGTCATTGCAGTTGCACCCATAGCAGTGTTGTAACCACCTGTTAAACTGCCATTGAAAACAGAATTACCCAAAGCTACGTTATCTGTACCAGTTGGATAATTACCATCTAGCTTGATTGTGCCACCATCTATATTTAAGTTTCCGTCTACTTCTAAATTATTAAATTTAAATGTGTCTGTTGTCTGGTCTAATACTGCAAATTGTATCCAAGCATCATTATCTTCATTTCTGATATATAAAATATTATTTGCACTATCATACCACCACATATTAGCAAAGGTTGTGCTAGGTGCTGAAGTTCCAGAGTTATTGCTTGCAAGGGCTTGTAGGGCTGAGTTTAAATCCGCTCTAAATGCAGGGAAACTTTGGTTTGCTAACGTAAAATCATTTTGTGACATATTCTAACCTCATGATGCTAGTTCTCCATACCCTCTTACCACATAATCAAATGTTCTGTCTATTGTGGCATTAGAACTGTTAAAAAATTCTATAGTAAATCCAGTAGCACTTTTACTAGTTATAGCATAATAATCACCACTAGCCAAGTTACTAGCAGAAATTCCTACACCCTCAATTTCCTTAAATGCAGGACTGAAAGTTATGACTTTGCCATTTGTATCAGTTCCGCTTGCTACATCTTTTTCTGAATAAACCCTTTCTGGCATATCCACTTGAACTGAAAGACCAGTAACTTTAGGTGTTGCTTCTACATCTTCACTTAATAAAACAGCCCTAAATTTAAAAGCCCTACCAGTATAATCACCCACATTAAACTTTTGAAAACTAGAGTATGTGCCACTTACTGGGTCTCCGTTTGTTTTAGCTATCTGTAACTGTACATTTACATCACCAAAGGTATCACCCCCATCAAACAAACCCTCTCTAGCATCAAAATTACCCTGTGCATCATCAAATAAATTTACATAGTCTTGTCTTTCCATAATAACTCTAGCTGTTATTCTACTACTATAAACACCACCAGTATCTATATATGTATCAAAGTCATATGTTCCCTCTGATAAAACTGTTCCACTACCACCATCAAAGTTACCTAAAGCATCGTCAAAATCTCCAGAAACACTATCAAACAAGGCTGTTTCTAGTATCAAAGCATCATCAACAACAACAACATCTGTTTTTGTGCCTGTAAAACTAGGGTCTTGAGTAGAACTTGCAACCAAGTTTAGGTTTTTAACATTATTAATTAAAGCCACATTACTAGTTGCATTTAGTGATTTTAAACCAATTTTATCCACAGACCTTACAAAATAAGTTCCAGTTAATGCAGGAACAGTCACAGTATTTGCAGGTCTTGATACTTTATCTATTAAAGTTATAGCATTTGAGAATATAGCACCACTAGTCAAAGGACTATGTCTTATAATGTAATGTGACAAATCTAAATCTGGTACTGGTGTCCAACTTAAATGAGCTTCTGTATCTATAATATTAACTTGAAAATTTGTTACATCAGCAGGTGGTGCAGTTTTACCTACAACTTGATGCTGTGATGATACAAATACAGACCTACTAATAGATGATACTGACCTAGCCCTAACATCATAAACAGCATTATCTTCTACGTTAGCAAGCTCAAAATTAGAACTAGCACCCCTACCTAAGTTTATATAAGCAGTATCTGTGCTTTTCTTGGCTTGAACCTCAAAATCTACTATAAATTCATCAGTAGCACTTACCTCAACTAATAAAACACTAATAGCTTCTTCATTTAAGGCTCTAAGCTCATCTGATACAACTATAACTGGCTCTTGTACTATAAATGGGTTTGGTAATGTCGTATCTGCTATAGATGGAATAGCGTTCTTTTCGTTAAATGTATAAAAATTATCTTGGTGTTCGAACAACTGGACATTTACTGTCAAATCTTCATTAATTTCCATACCCAAAACTCTAAATGGTTTGGCATCAAAACCACCTGTAGGATATGTAATAGCTATAATATCCCCTATTTCTAATTCTAAAAATTCTGAGGTTAATGTTAGCTGTATCTGTAATTGGTTTCTAGAACGTCTTAATATAATCTCACATAGTGCTTCAGCATTATATGTGTTTGTTACATTAGGAAACTGGAAATTACCCTCTAATAGTGTGTTATTGTCTTCAGCAAGCAATGTAGCATGTTTAAAAGCTGTTTCTACATTACTATCATCAGCGGGAGGAAAACTAACTGTATCGTTTTGATAATTCTTAAAAGGGTTTACAAATGTTCCTATAACTCGATTATATTTATTATTTTTTCTTTCACCTAGAACTTTAGCACCCCCAACAACGTGGTCTGCTGTTATTGTTTTTATTGCTGAACCAGTACCCTCAATTTTAACTTTATAAACACCATTGCTATAAGTAAACAAAGCACTCATTGGATTTGTTAGTTTTTTGACGTTTTCTAATACCTTTTGGTCTGTATCTAAAACAGCATTAGTTTCAAATTTAATTATTTCTGGAACAATATCTGTTAAATTTTCACCATTTGAATAAATTGTACTTAAATCAGTTGTTAAAGCTCCCCCATCAAATCCCCAAAAAAACGATAATATGCCAGTAAATTTGTAATTTCCAAGATAAATAATTATAGGATATTGACCGCCTGCTGTTAAATCTTTATTGGCAATACTTGAAGTACCTATCCTTTGACTAATAATCCGTTTAGAGTTTCTGTTAGCTTCAATTTCTTTAAATAATTCATCAACTGTTTGTCCATTATCACCAATATATGTGGTACTCATATCGTCTGACTCTGTTTGGAATTGGTATGTTCCAGTTTGTGTGGGATTAATATAACCGAAATATCTATCTGACGTATATTGACCTGTAGTCCTTCTATCAATAGCTGTTATTTGTGTTTCTTCGCCTTGTATATGCCTACCCCTAAAGAAAGAAGGTCTATAAGCATAAGTGCCATTAAAGTCTTGTTTTGTTAATCCTGCAACTGGTGTAATAGTTACTGTTCTTGGTTGTATTAATGTATCCGCTTCATTTGCAGAAGTTTGAAAAGATGCAAAGTTAGGTTCAAAAGCATCATCTGGTAAGCCTTTGCCATATCTTGTATTTCTTAAATAATCCAATAAAACTAAAGCAGAGTTTTGTGAATATTTTGTTGTAGCATCTCTTGGGTCATAAACCTTTTTGCCTTTTAAAATAACTTTAATATCTGGAATAGAACTAAATATATTTGAATTCCATTTAAGCCTTAAAGCAAGATAGCAAACACCTCTTAATCTATGATTTGAAGTCCAATTTAATGAGGTTGTAAGTATTGAAGATGCTATTTGGTCATCTGTGCCATAAAAGGCTTGTATTTGTATATGTGAGCTTCCTTTATAAAAGTTAATATCATCTTCTTCAACTTCTCTTATTACTCCATCATCTAAATCGCCATCAAAATAAACCCTTTTATCATCTATATAAATCTCTTCTATTTCTTCAATTTCGCCCTCACAAACAACACCTGCAATATATAAATATTGATTATTTGTTCCAGATGACTCAACAAAAACACGGGTAATACCTACTTTTCTTCTTCCGTAAACAACTGGTATTTGAGCATTATTAGACTGTTTATTGATTAATACCCCACGAACCTGCTCAGAAGCTCCAAACTCTGGCACATCTGGAATAGGTAATAGCCAACCAATAAAGTCATTTACGACATTGACAACAGCATCAACAACGCTACCCATTAATGAAAATCCCTTTTAAACTTTTGTCCAACCCTATAAACACCATTATCAACTCTAACCCAGTTAATTGCATTGTTTACCTTTAACTCTTTTTTAAAATAATTATATACCCATCTCATCATAGCAAAAGTATTGTAAATTGATAAGATATCTATTAGCCATAAATTATTACCAGAGTTCCATTCATTCTGTTTTATTTTGCCAGTTAGTTTAAATCTTTCTTGGACTAAATTATGCAAATATGCCCAGTTTACAAACCCTACAATACTATATTCATCATAAAACATTCTGTATTGGTTAAGCTCTATTGAGGGCTGTAAGTATTTTTCTAATTGCCTAGTAGATTTATTTTCATACTTTTCAAACTGTTTAAATAAGCCAACAACATCTTCAATCATGACCTACCCCACTTAATATCTTGGACTGTTTGGCTTGCAAACTCAAAGCCTAAGTCATCTGGAAAGTGTAGTTGTTGTGAACCAGTATTTGTTTTTCTACCCTCTACTTTACTAAAATCAGACCAATGTGAAGCAATAGATACATTTACCCTAGAATTTTTAAGAGTTTCATTAATACTAAATGACTCAATCCTACCCTTAAATAACAAGAATGGGTCAGCTATTAGAGCCTCATTGCCATCTATAAACCCTTTATATATTTCAGCTTCCTTTTCCAAATAGGGATTACTAAGAAATAATGAGGTTATAGTTTGGTCAGCACCTGTAAAAGTAACTGTAATATTGCTAACTTGTATTTCTGAAGATTCAGTTACTGCGGATAACTTAGTAAACAAAGAAGATGCTGTATATGTATTACTATCATAAGTAACGTTTTTATAATGGTCAGTAACTCTTAAACCACTTCCTACATTAATATATATTAAATTAATAGGCTGTAGGCTATCGGTTGCTATTTCATTCTTGACTGCTGTGGTTAGGTCTCTAGCCATTTACAAACTTTCTATTAAATCAACCTCATAATTATAAAGGTCATTAGTTATAATAGAATATTCTTGAACATCATTTGCCAATCTTACAAAAAATGGCACATTATCATAGGTTAACTGTATATCATCAGCCACATCTTCCCTCAAAGGTGGTTCAAAGGTTAATGTTCCAGAACCTGTGCCATCTGCATCTAAATCTTCTACTGCCATATATACTTTTTCATGACTAGCGAATTTAAAGTAATCCCCTGCCTTTAATATATCATTAGTGCTTGTAGCCATGCCGTCTATAGTGCAAGTTGTAGCTCCTGCACTTATAGCACCATCAACACTTATCGTTCCTGTAGCGACACCCTGTGCATTAGAAACAACTGGTGGTATAATAGTAAAAGTATTTAATCTTGCCCTCTGCTTCATTAAAAAGGCTTTAATGGGTGCAAAGTCTGTTCTTCTCATAGGAGGGTAGGATAATTTTAAAGTGAATTTTTGACTATCAATTTGTCTTGTTTGAACCCTACCAGAAGTTGTAGTTGTCACTATAGTTTTTTGCTCTGAACCTATATCAGCACTACTCGCTTGTGGACTTGTTGGAAATTGTCCAGACATTATACAAGCACCTCTTTTCCTTTTTCATTTAAGGCTTGATTAATAACATTGACAATAGTTGCTCTACTATTAACCAATAACTCACTAAACCCAGTAGCATCTACTGTAGTTATATTAAAATTAACATTAACTTGTTTCCCCATTCCACCTAACTGACCATTTGGCACTACATTTGAGGGTTTATCTGGCACAACCAACTCTGGTCCTGCTTCACCCACTAAATAAGGTTGGTCTTGGTTCATTCTACCACCAAGTCTACGACCTTGATACTTTTGTTGCGATATAGTAGCTATTTGCACAGCACCTAAAGCACCTATTAAGATAGCCATAGGTATATTACCTGTTGCTAGTGCTTTCGTTACTCCTTGAGCAGTATTCATAAAGGCTTCAGCCATAGCTAGAGCTTTATTTAATTTAAATGCCGTTTTATTATTCTGTGCCATAGATGATAAGATAGCTTTACCACCTGCTATAATGGTATCTTTCTTTTGTTGTTCTGTAAGATTAACCATTTTTAAATCTTGAAATTGACCAGACTTCATTATTGCACTTTGCTCGTTAATAAATGACTGCCTTATATTTCTTTCTTCTCTGGCTGTTTTGTCAGCTATCTCTAATCTTTTTGTAGCTGTATCTTGGGCTATAGTTAGTTCCAACTCAGCTATAGCTTTTAGTGCATCAATATCACCAATCTTATTCATGCCTTTAGCCATACCAAATTCAGTTTCTGAACCTGTCATTGACTGGGTAGCTTTTTGCTCCCTTGTGCTTAAAAAACCACCAACATCTAAGCCACCCATTTCTTTTATTTGTTTTGTTTTTTCCCCAGTTTTTTCTATACTTTTTATTAAATTTTCGACTTTTTCAGTCATTGTACCAGTTTTTTTAATTCCATCATCAAATAGAGCATTAATAGCAGTAAATTCAGTTTGCCCTTTTAAACCTACCTCTCCAAATTTTTCATCTACATCTGATAAAGGTGTTTTTAATTTTTCAGCAGTTAATTTTAATGCTTCAATTTCTGCATTTGCTTTTTTAATGTCTTCAGCAGATTTGAAAAATGTTATTTTGTTTGTTTGTTCTTGCAAAAACACTATGCCATCTATCATATGCCCAATAGTGCTTCTTATTTCATCTAAAACACCCCCAATAATGAAGACAATAGCCTTGCCCTTAGTTCCCAACATAAGAAAGCCAATAATACCTAGACTATCTATAGGTGACGGCAACCCCCTAACATAAGTCACTAAATTTTCTACTGATTTACCTAAAAAACTAAAAACTGGCTGAAAAGTATCTAACACACCTGCTCCCATGAGCAAAAAGTTTTTAAAACCTTCCACTAGAGCTTTACCCATCTTTTCAGCAAACTTCTCTATACTACCAAAATTTTTAGAAAGTTCTTTTTCTATTAACATCGCACTAGATTTTATAAACTCAAATGGTGCTGAGTCCATCATAGTCATTTTAAAACCTAAAAACTTATCTCCTATCATAGACATAACACCATCAAATGTTTGTGCCATATCCGCACTCGCACCAACTACCGATAATGAGCCATCTCTGAATCCATCAATTATATGCTTTTTTGATTGTTCTGCACTATACTGAACACCTGCTTCAAATTGCAGTAAAGCCTTAACACCCCTTTCTCTAAAAAGGTCAGCACTCGCTATACCAGTTGAAAATGTTCTTTGAATTTGTTCGGCTGTGGTTGCAAAGTCTAAACCAGAAGCACTTGCAATATCGCCAGTTATTTTTAATAAA
>CAACVD010001670.1_pt1 | contig 10612 bp, 13 predicted proteins | sample 2381771 | NCBI WGS metagenome assembly CAACVD01 (sample SAMEA5211965, study PRJEB30684) | marine metagenome | biome: Marine; feature: Epipelagic; material: Water | collected 2015-10-15 | depth 15 m | reverse complement strand
ACGACGTTGGAGTTAAATTTGTGGGCAGGTTATTTTGATTATGAAAACCAAGAGCAAAAAAAGACAATGGGAAAATAGCAAATGGCAGTAACAGAAAATTATAATGTAAAAGTTGTTATTAAAGGCCAGGCAGGTCTAAACAAACTCAACAATTCTACTGTAAAGATACAAAAGAGTATGGGTGGGTTGGGCACTGCCGCCAAGGCCGCAGGGGCTGCCATTGCCGCACTTGGTGTTGCCAAAGCAGTTGGTGGATTCATACGAGCAGGACAAACTGTTGAAGAACTTGAAATTAGATTAAAAACACTTTTAGGATCTGCTGAAGAAGGAGCCAAAGCCTTTGAGTTAATGAATGACTTTGCAGGAAGAGTCCCATTCACACTAGAAGCCATAGCAGCTGCCTCCAACAATTTAGCAGTTGTATCTGCAGACGCAGAAGAATTGCAAGAGAACTTAGATCTAACTGCCAACATTGCCGCGGCATTTGGACTAGACATACAAACTGCTGGTGAACAGATACAAAGAGCATTGTCTAGTGGTATTGCATCTGCAGACATTTTTAGAGAACGAGGCGTAAGTGCATTTGCTGGCTTTGAAGCAGGTGTATCTCATTCTGCAGAAGAAACTAGAAAACAATTATTCAAAGTGTTTGGCAAGGGTGGTTCAGGTGCTGGTGCCATAGATGAATTTGCAGATTCATTAACAGGTCAAATATCAATGTTACAGGATGCCTTCTTCCGTTTCCAAGTTGCAGTGTCAGAAGGATTCTTCCAAGAATTAAAAGGACAATTTGGTGATTTACAAACTTTCCTAGCAGAGAACAGTGAAGAAATTGATGACTTTGGAAGATCACTTGGCACAGGATTGGCTGTTGGACTCGAGGCTATTGGAAACACAGCCAAGTTTGTTAAAGATAATATTGATTTAATTGTTGCCGCCTTTGCTGCCTTAGCCGCATTGAAACTGGCGGCCACACTGTTGAATATTGCAAGGGGTCTTGGTTCTATTCTCATTGTTACTAGGTCATTAGCGGCCATGACAGGTGTGGGATTAGGTTTGGTTGCGGCATCAGTAGCTGCTGGTGCCTTTGCGTTCAAAGAAATGAACGATGTGCTTGACGATTTCGAAAAGAAAATGGAAGATGCCGCCGCCGCAACGAAAGCCATGGAAGGGCACATGACTGATGCACAAAGAAAATTTGGCGGAATGATACCACCAATTAAAGAAACATCAGAAGCAGTTGAAGAGTTGGATCAAGATCTGATTGACCTCGAAGAAGAATTACTGGGCGGTGGACTTGGCGGAGCATTTGACAAAGTGTTCAAACCTTTGCCCGGCGATATAGAAGATGCAACAGTAGAACTGTATGAACTTGGCACAGGATTCAATGAAGTAGAATTTGCTGTGGACACATTAAATGGTGTTATGGACACATTCAGTCAAGGTGTTGGCGATGCATTTGCTGATGCCATTGTGGATGGTAAGAGTTTCAAAGACAGCATGGAAGCACTAGGTAAAACAATTTTAAAATCAGTTATTTCTGCATTGGTGCAGATTGCTATTCAATTTTTCATTGTCAAACCATTAATGGAAAGATTAGGACTAGCACTGAATCCTTTATTGGACAAAGAAAAAGCAATCACCAAAGAACTGTTGAAACAATTGGCAATTAGAACTGCCTTGTTTGTTGTGACTGGTGGTTCGTCTGCGGCAATACCAGGAATGGCAAATGGTGGTCCAGTAGCAGGTGGTAGACCTTACATTGTGGGTGAAAGAGGACCAGAATTATTTGTGCCTGGGCAGTCAGGTGCCATTGTGCCTAATGAAGAATTGGGTGCATCAGGTGGTGGCGAAGTAAATGTTAATTTTAATATCAGCACAATTGATGCCGCTGGATTTGATGATCTATTGTTGGCAAGACGTGGAGTTATTTCAGGCATAATCAATGAAGGCATGAACAGACAAGGTAGGAGGGCATTAGTATAATGGCCAAATATCAAGGCAGAACAGTCAAACTGAACAAACCTTCCAGAGGTGATGTAAAAAAATTCAAGGTGTTTGTGCGTGATCAAAAAACTGGCAATGTAAAAAAAATAAACTTTGGTCAAAAAGGCATGAGCATAGGCAGGAATAATCCTGCAAGGAAAAAAAGTTTTGATGCACGGATGGGTGCTGTGCTAGATAAAGTAAAAGGACAAAAAACATTATCTCCAGCCTATTGGAGTCTTCGTGCATGGGAGAAAGGATTTAAAATATAATGGCATATCTAGGAACATGGCCTTCAACTGTAGGCTTTCAAACCACAAGATTTCAAGCAATATCTAACACCAAACAAACTGTGAGTGACAGTGGACGCAGAATAAGAATCAGCACAGCAGGTTCAAGGTTTGGAGCAACCTTAAAATATCCTCCAATAACTTTGGCAAATTTTTTGCCTATCCAAGCACTGGCTACCAGATGTCAAGGTTCATTAAATTCATTTGACATTGTGTTGCCCACAATCAGTGCCAACAGTAGAAACCATTCAGCATCAACCACAGCAGCTGCCACATCGGCAGGATCCAGCACAGTGGCATTGACTGCCAGTGGTGTAAACAGCACACAAATATTCAATCAAGGCGATGTGATTAGGTTTGCATCTCACAACAAAGTTTACATGTTGACTGCCAATGCAACCACCAACGGTAGTGGACAGGTCACAGTTTCAATCACACCAAATCTGTTTGAAGATGTGGCAGGGTCAAGTGCTGTGACAGTGGACGATGTGCCTTTCAGAGTTACATTGGTAGGTGATGTGCAAGAATTTAGATATGCAACAAATGACACAATATCATATGAAATAGATATTCTAGAGGAGATATAAATGGCTAGAGGACTATCCAGTTCAATCAACACATACCTAGCAGGATTAAGTCTTGTTCGTGTTGCACTTATAGAAATAGAAACTACTGGTGCTTCAGTGTATTACACTGACAACACATTTGATATCACACATGGTGGCAATACCTATGAAGCACAAGGAAACTTTTTGGGTGTGGGCGAAACAGAAGAAAATGCTGAACTAATAATCACCACAGTGACATTGGTTATATCAGCATTGTTGACTTCTAATGTGACCACCTTTGCACAGTCTGGTATGGTTAATAAAAAAGTAATCATATCATATGCATACCTAGATCCAACAGACAATTCAATCATTGACACTCCTATCATAATGTTTCAAGGCAAAGTGAATGGATACCAAATCAATGACAATGGTGCAACGGCAACCATAGCACTTGAAGTTGCCAGCATATTTTCCAACTTTGAAAAAACCGCAGGTCGTAGAACCAATGAAGCAAACTTTAGACAAGAACATCCTAATGACAGAAGCATGGAATTTGCACATGTTGTCACCAAGGATATAACATGGGGACGTTTATAATGATAAGAAGATTTCAACCAAGAGATATGGACAAAGTAATAAACCTAATGATAGACAATAGAAACGCAGTGGGTAACAGTGTGGCAGAATATGATGTTGATCGTTTGGTGTTGATGGTGCGTAAAGCCATCATAGGCAATGACTTCAGAGTGTTTGTGGTAGAACATTCAAACCAAATGATTGGATATGCTTTTTGCTTGGCATTTGAACATCCATGGTTTCAAGTTATGGAAGGTGAAATAATGATGTGGCACATGGAAGAGCCATACTTGGACACACACCATTTCAAACAGTTGCTGGCTGAATGTGACAGTTGGTTTATAAAAATGGGATGTGAATTTTATTGCGTCAGCACCAGAGCATTTGGTGATGGATATCAACCCAATCAACGTTTCATAGAAAACTCTGATCATGTGTTGCAAAAAACAATGACCAAAACAGGTCACACTTATGTTAGGGCAGTGCATTAATGGGTTTCTTTAAGAAAGTTTTTAAAAGTGTAAAAAAGGCAGCCAGCAGTGTCGTTGATGCAATCACGGATACCGCCAAGAAGATTGTTGACGTTGCCAAGGACATTGTTGACACAGCCATTGATGCTGTAACAGGTGTTGTCAAAGGTATAGGCAGTGCCATAGGTGGCATATTTGGTGGCTTCAGTTTAGACATACCAGGCTTTGAAAATCCAGGTGATTCAGGATCATCAGTTGGTGCTGAAGGTGTGTTGGTTACCAAAACAGGAACCAATCTTTCAATACCTGTGGTGTATGGATTTAGAAGACTGGGTGGTAATATTATCTATGTGGAAACAAATGGCACCAACAACACTTACCTCTATGTGATCTATGTGATCTGTGAAGGTGAAATTGAAGGCTTCAAACGTATCATGATAGATGATACTCTGTTGCCAGTGCCCAATGACAAGTATGGTGTAGGCACTGCTTTTAATGTGACACAAGGCAAATTCAAAGACAGATTGAGATTGCAACTGTTCACAGGAACAGAAACACAAGCACAAAGCACATTGGCCAATGAAGCAGGCAGTTGGGGCAATGCCACTAGAAAATTGCCTGGTGTTGCTTACATGGTTGCAAGGTATGAATGGAAAAAAATAGAAACACAAGATGACGCAGACAACAATCCTTACAGAGGTGGTATACCAAACATAAAAGTTGATATATTGGGTAAAAAAGTTTATGATGTAACCACACACAACACAGGACTTGATCTAAGTGATGCCTACGCAGACCTAACAAAAACATTTTCTTACAATCCTGTGAGTCAACTGTTGGATTATTTGATGAATCCAAGATATGGTGGTGGATTATTACAGGACGACATCAATGCTGATGCATTTAAAATTGGTGCTGTAAAATGTAACCAACAAGTGACCTACAGCACAGGCGGACAGTCAGGCAAAATATTACAATCTAATTTACCACTCAGCACCAGTTCGCAAATTTTAGGCAATGTTAAAGTTTTATTGAGTGCATCGCGTTCATTGATGCCTTACATACAAGGCAGATTCAAAGTTAAAATAGAAGATGGTGGACATGCCACTGACATAACCAGTTCAACTGTGACGTCTGTGTATGATGTGAATGAGGACAGTTATTTGAGCAACATCACAATGGCTGGTGAACAAAAAATTAACAAGTTCAACAAAGTAATTGTAAAGTTTGTTGATCCTGACAAAGAATTTACTGAACAACAAGAAATATTCACTGTGGCTAGTGATGTTACATCAGATGGTGAAGACTTGGTAGGTGAATTTGCATTTCCTTCTATTGCCAACCCAGCAATAGCACAGGATTTTGCCAGAATGATTTACAAAAAAAGTAGGAATCAAAGATTGATACAGTTTGCGGCAATACCAGCATTGTTGGCAGTTGAACCAGGAGATATTATTAGAGTATCTTCCACAGTTTTAAATTTATCAAACCAAACATTCAGAGTGGCCAACATGGAGATGGATCCAGATGGTGCCATAGTGATATCAGCAAGAGAACATGACGCTACACTATACCCATATGCATCAAATGTGCAGGTTGAAGTAGCACCTACAATTTTTACACCAAGTGCATACAATTTAAAACCTATTGCACAACCAACACCACAAACACCTATTTCAGTTGCACCACCAAATGATCCTGAACCTATTGTGACAGGAGTTACAACACCTGATCCTGGTGACAGTTCCACAGTCACAGTGAATTCAACAACACCACCTTCTACTGTAAACACAATTTTACCAAACACTTCAGACATATTGTTACAACAAAACACAGTGACGGATTTTATTAATCTAGACAAAAATGCATTAGATGTTTTGACTGGCAACACAACCAGTGCATTACATTTTTTACAGAGTCGTAGAAACAATTTAAACACAAGACACATGGTTAATGCTGTGGCAAACACAAGCGGTGGATTTGTAACATTTGCCTTGCAACCTCCTGCTGATCAAAGCATAGACACATTCAGAGTCTACAGATACAACAGACAAAACGGCAGTGAACTGGGTTTCCAAGAAAGAAGAATCATACGCAGAACCAATCCACCTGCTCTGTCCATGCAGGCTGATTTTATAGACAACAACACATTTCTTGTGATACGTTACCGTAATTCACAAACAGGATTCATGTATAAAGACGGAAGCACATTCACAGACAACATACCAGAAACAGGTGCCGCACCAGCGGCTGTGACATTTGAAGGCATAGGTGGTGTAAGTCAGTCAGGCACCAATGTGGATGCGTATCTAAACAATTACATACAAGACAAAAACTTTTTAGGTGTAACCAGTAATCAAACCAATCAAGATTTAGGATACAGACCGTAGGAGGCATATGGGAGTAATTACATCATATTTTGACACAGAAGAACAAGCATTAAGACCTGTTCCTTACACATGGGCAGATTTGGCAACCAATGACACACAATGGGAAGATGCCTTGTCTTGGAATGCCTACAATGATGACAGTGCTGTTACCACAACCACAGATTCCACAGCAGACTTTATTCAATACATTACACCTATCACAGACTTTGGTAGAATAGCAGATGTAAATCCTTTGTGTGAAATAGACACATCAGGAGATGGTGATGTTCAAATAGAAGTGTATGCGGCAGATTCAATTGACTCCAGCACCTTGTTACCAGGCGATCCTGTGTTTACCACAGCAACATCAGGAACCAGTCCTGTGGCAGTGCGTGGAAGGTTTTTTATGTGGATTATCAAGAAGTTTGATGTGGAAGGAGATGCAAGAATTAGGTCTGTAAGAACAGAGGTTTTTGACACATTCCAACAAGAGACAGTTAATGGCAACAGCACAAACTTTGATGGGTCAATTGAAGAACGTTTGGCGCCTTTAACGAAGTCTTACAGTAAACTATTGAACCTATCGGGAGGTGCACAAAAAACTAGCGAGGTGCATCCATTCATCACAGTGAATGATCTCAGCAATCCAGGACAAGCAAGATTCACTGTGTTTGATCTCACAGACACCACTGCAATTGATTCATCCACACGTAGGGGATTAGGTGATATAGCAGATGCAGGCACAAGTCCTTCTGTTGTAAACAACACACACGTGAATGAGAATGCTTATGCTTACAAATGGGCACCTGCAGGCATTGAATTTAATGTGTTGAATGCAGACGAAGATACAGGAAACTTTTTTGGTAACACCACTGTCACAGACACAGATGATGAATTGACACATGGATTTTCCACCGTGCAAACAGGTGAATTTACCTATGAATTTTGGATTAAAATACATGGCTCGAAGGCAGGCATAGATACAGGTGATCCAAATTTTTCTAATCCAGATCATTTCTTAGAAATTACAGGCCTTGCTTTAAAATTACAATTTCAAGTTGAAAGTGGTAATATGAACTTATTCAGCAGTTATGGTGGAGCCTCATTCCAGCAGATAGGCACATCATCTGTTATACAACAAGGAGGGTCAGTAGTAGGCGGAACTTTCGTGTATATTAGAGTATTGCGTGATGGTTCGAACAATTTAAAAGTGGCCTTTGCCGATGGTGGCACTGGTTCATTAACAGAAGAAACTGTGGCAACGTCTGTGACTAGAGACGTAGGCAGTGACACAATCAAAGTGGGTGACCTTGGCACAGGCACCACTGCATCTGTATTCATGGATGACATTAGATTGAGTAACACAGCAAGAACCAACACATCAGCACCAAGCAGTCCACTGACAGTGGATTCAAATACCAAAATGTTAGTGAATGGCACATTAATATCTAATCAAGAAATCACAGTTAGAGAAATGGTTCCTGTTAATGCAGTGGTAAGTTTACTGGTAACTGGATTGCCCAAGATGACAGTTGATTCAGATAGTGGCAGTATTCAAAATGCGTAAATACAAAGGAGAATAAATTATGGCATGGCCTTCAAACACAAATAACATCAGCACAGACAACGTAGACTCAGGAACTGATTCACCGGCGTCGGCAAGAGCAGACATCAAAGCGGCATTTGATGAAATCATAAACATCATCAATGGTAGAGGTGAAGCAAGTGGTGTAGCGCCACTGAGTGCATCATCCAAAATACTTGCAACCTATATGCCAGATGAATTTAATTCTTCATCATCCACAGACCTTACATTAGATCCTGCAACCAACGTGGTTGTGGTAGAAGACATTGTAAAATTAAATCCAAGAACAAGAGCACAACTGTATGCACAATCAAATTTGGCAGATGGCATGATAGCAATAGCATCTGATGGTGACAGCACTGTGGACACGCCAGTTTATTATGCTGGTGGTGTGTGGCGTTATTTTTCAGACAACACAGAAGTTTCATCCACTTAATACTGCTTGGTTTTCACGTTTTTTTAAGTATCATATATGATAGAACACAATTTGTTCAAACAAAAACTTCGTGAATGGGGTGATTGGATTGGCAGTGTAAAGAACAAAACATGGCGACCATTTACACCCAGCAAGTGTGACACTCCTGGCAAGTTTCCTTTTTGTAATAGGGGACAGACTGTGTCATATCAATCCTTCTACCAATCCAATATTTTAATTCCTAAAATACGTTTCAAATGTAATTTGTGCAAGGCCAAATGTATCTTGGACAAAAAAGAATGGAACCAATTACAGCGAGAAAAGATCGTTCATCCAATCCAACGCAGTTGAATGACGTTGCATAAATTTTTGTGGAGTCTCTGTTACCCAAGTTATATCAACTTCACGTTGCAACTGCACTAGGTATTCTGTTTTGGGTGCTGTTACTTTGCCTGGATAGTGTTGATTAACTTTCATGTGCCAACGATTGTTTGCATACAGGTCATCATAGATAGAAGCGTCTGATACTCCCCAGTCACAACCCAGCACGTGAATATGTTTGTATCCTTCTTGTCGTGCAATCTCTAATGCCATACATCCAGAGTCTTTGATGCCTGGATTATCTAATGGTTTGAAGTGCCATTGTGTCCACGCAGGCAGTTGGTTGATGTATTGTTGGTATTTGCTTTGACACCACCATCCATGATTGGGTTTCCAATGACCTTTGTCATTAATAATTGCAACCAAACTCTCTATACACTCTGGGCACAATGCCATGCAACTTTAGGGCACTCTTGCCATTCCACCACACCAAACAAGTTTCTTTGTGCGGTGATTCAGTGAGATTGACCATGATGTTGCCCCTTTGAGTGTTGGCAGGGTGGCAATGTCTTGTAAGGCAAACACAGGCAACCCTGCCAACTGTTGAGTCCAACACAATAAAAAATGGCTAAAAATTAAATTGTGCATATGCAACGGTGTTCTTAGGAGTAATAGCCGGACTCTGTTGCACAAAATTATTTACTTGCAAACGATTTCAAATGTTGCTACAATGGAGACAAGTAAATAACAGTGAGTGGGTAACTGTTGACCATCTATCAGATATAGCTCTGGTCAATGCTTTTCATACTGTTACTTGCTTAAGGGTTTATTTTAGATGGCATTTTAGAAAAAAACCCTACAAGAAAAGGTGGCGCAGTTCTCCTTGGCTGGTTGATTAGGTAAAGAAAAAACACGCCACCTTTTCACTAAATGGCATTTATTATACAGACAATGATAAATAATTTTGTAAGGCACAATCATAAACAAAAAAATGGCAATTTGTATGGTGCCTGTCTCCACACGTCTACCTATTGTGCTTTCGAATAGAGGATTGAGGTATTCATCTGCAAAGCCTAACATCTGTTCATACCAATCAAAGTCCACATCTCTCAGTATAACTTCCGGCATCTGTCTCAACGTATCTTCTTGTGCATTGGGTGTGAATGTGTGCTTCTGTGCCTCCGCCAAGATGGCTTCACAGGTGTGTGCAGAGATCAAAGGTGCAGTGAACACACAGTTGATTGGGTTGCGTATCTGTGTGTGCAGTGCTGTGTCTTGGGGATCTGTCACGCCCAGTTGTTCATGCCACTTGACCAGTGCAGGTCTAGCCTGTTCAATTGCTTTGTATGTTTGTGGTTGTATTTCTATGTCTAACATGTCTATCATTTGTTTTTTCTGCCTTCCGTAGTATGTCGTCTGCTTGAGATTCTAATCGCGATCTCTGTCTTTGTGTGTGCTTGGGCACATACAGTCTTGTGTCATGCAGTTGTTTCTTTTGTAGTGCCAGCATGTTTTTGTAATCTCCTCGAGGCATAACACAAATTATACACTACAAGATTGACTGCGTCAATCTATCATCTTCGCTGTCGCTTGATGATATCTTTTGTTTCTGTATCCATTTCTAGGTAGATGAGCAATAGATCAAAGCCAGTGTTTGGCAATGATCCTGCGACTTCTAAGAGCGTCACAATAGGCATATCAACATCAACTAAAATAGAAAAGGTAGGTTTTGCGATCACCTTTTTACAATGCACATCAAACGCACACACAAGACCCAATATGCTAGGCTCTCTTGTGTGTTGTTGGGTCTGTTCAAAACAGTTTGTCATCCAACTCACTTTGTTCATCAATCACTTGATTACAACCATTACGACAATGGAAAAGCAATACTGCATGGGCAGTTTCTTTCGGGCATCTTTGCATCACAAAGGTAGTCCATTGAAGTGTCTAAGACAGTCTAGACTCAGTTGATTGGGCGCCATTCCGCACCTTCAAACAGCAGTGTTGTATTGGAGCCTGCCAACTCTCTCTGTCTTGTGTGCCTATGGA
>CAACVD010001668.1_pt1 | contig 10619 bp, 14 predicted proteins | sample 2381771 | NCBI WGS metagenome assembly CAACVD01 (sample SAMEA5211965, study PRJEB30684) | marine metagenome | biome: Marine; feature: Epipelagic; material: Water | collected 2015-10-15 | depth 15 m | reverse complement strand
TCTTCGTGACTGCTATACTCATGTCCTGTTTTAGTATTTGTAACTGTCGTTTCTACTTTTGCACTATAAACAGGTATCTTATTACCGTCTATAACATCATAGCGCAGTAGAATTGGTTCATCTACAATTTTTGCCATACTATAGTTTTATAGGCGAAAACTGAGGAAATCAATAGTTATAATTGAAATCCTACGTTACCTGATATTGATATTCTGTATTCATCAGAAGTATAAAAAGGATAAACAATATGATTAAGTTCAGCTGGGAAAAAAGCCATTTTACCCTCCCATGTTTTATCTACACACATATCATGTTGTACTATTTTACCCATTTGTGAGGTTACTACAAAAGCAAAATGACCTGCTTTAATTTGCTCCTCTTTCATGTTTGGAAACCTAGCATACTCGTTTTCTTTAGTAAAAGGCACTTTATGCCAGATAACAAAACTAAATACACCATCATGAGTATGTATTGGATTAAACTCATGCTTTTTTTGAAAATTTACCCATGTATTAAAAAGCATCATTTTAAACTTAGACTGATTACTCATAGCTCCATATGTTGCAAATTCAGGGGGATATCTCTCTGCCCACTGTTTAATAAGAACATCTAACAAAGGCCATATAATTGGTTTAGCATCTGGTATCATAAACTCATTTTTTATGTTGCCTGCTAAATCATAATTAGCTTTTATAGTGTGTTTTTGATTAACTATTACATCTAACTTTTCAGTTATGTCTGGTGGTACTGTGGCTAATAAATACATTCTTTTCTCCTATGTATAAAAATCTGTATTAAATCCTATGATAGTTTTAAGGCTATCGTCTACTATGGGTGGTGACATGTGTGGTAGAAAAGCAGGAAAGCTAAGTATGTCACCTTCTTCGCAATCCTCTGTAAAGTGTTTAAACTTAGTGCTGTATCCACTCGGACACTCGATAAAATAAACATTAGCGTAGTTACAACAAGAGTGAGTGTGCCAGTGATGTGAACCATTTTTGCCATATCTTTGAAACCAATATGTGCTTATCTCGCATCTACTCACTTGTAGTTCTTCAACCATTTTTTGTAGATGATCGTTAATTGTTAATGCAAACAATTTAAAATATTCTCTATGCATAGCACTTGGTAAATTATAGTCCGTATGAAAAATATCATCCGTATCATTTTTAATCGGATTTGTTGGTATTAAATTTATTTGATTTATTAAATTTTGTTTTACTTCTGCATGATTATGCACCTTAGTTTTAAAAATATAGTTCACTAAAGTTGTTGTTTAACCTCTAACAGTGATACTTCTATCATTGCTCTTGATGCTGCATTAGCTTGGACTTTCATAGAGTCACCCTCTTGATATACCATGCTAGTGCTAATAGTATTAGTATCAGATGCTGATACATCGACTTGAAATATTTGAAAGTCAGCGGTCCCATCATTGTGATCAATATTTAATGTCACTGCAGAAGATCCATCATAGTTATGTGTGTTAATACTTTTTACTATAAAAGTTGATACGGGCACAGGTGGTGTAGACGCAACATTTGCTGTAGGCACTGTAAATACTGTGGTAAGATCTGTTGTTGTTACATTAGTAATAAATCTTTTAAAAACATCAGCCATTGCTAAAAAACCAACTTCTACGAGTTGACTCCTCTTGAGTATCTTGTGTGTAAGAACTATTAAGCTGTAAGACTAGATCTTCAAGTTGTCTAATTAATTCTGCCTGTTGACCTCTTTCATACTCATCTCTTGGATCTGGAAATCTAGTTAAGGTTAATTTAGCCATTTAAATATTATATTCTTGTTTACGTAAAATTAAAATTAATATTTACCCTTATAGCAGTATCTGTTTGAGGCACTGTAGCGTGTTTTAAAGAACCATCAAATATCAATAATGTATTCTCTTTTGAATAAGATTTTTCACCATTTTCAAACAAAGTATGACCATTATTAGTATTTACGGAATATAAAGCAACACTGTGTTTTATGGTGTCATCCACATGAAAAGAGTGCTGAACCTGTGTTTGTTGTATTGTCAATAATCTACCTCTAGCTCTTAGTAAATAATTAAATTCTAAATGACCTAATATTGGGTGTATTATTTGTTGAAATAATTCGCTTCTCTGTGTCCCATCTGCATAAAAATTATGTGTAAAATAAAAATCGTCAGTCCTATCAGAATCCACCGTGGAGTGAGGTTGATGAAACCATGGCATTGTCGGTCCTAACATTTTATTTTGTATATTTGAAAAAATATCTTTTGGTAAAAAATTTTCTATGACTTGCATAAATGGTAAATGCTAACGTTTGCCATCACCTTGAATGTCAAATCTTTGAGTGCCTAGTCTCCATGCTGTATTAGTCGTATTTGAAACTACATTTACGGTAAATTCTCTGCCTCTACCCCGTAAACTTACAAAGTCGGTATTGTCTAAAAAAGATACTGTTTTAGTAACACTGTTGCTATTATTAGGATAGTTTTTAAATTCAAGTTTGGCATTTAAAGCACCCACTTGATCCTCTATGTCAGGTATTAATTTAGAGACAAAAGCAAAATCATTACCTTCTCCTATTTGTACAACTCCAGATTTTACAAATGCAGTGATTGCTGCACCGTCACCATTATTACCAACTTCGTGTGAGAACATCTGTGTTGCACCGTCTGTTAAACCTAGAATTACTTCATTGTTTGCGACAGTAGTTTGTAAGAACTCTGATGCCACAGGATTGTCAAAAACTTCTCTATCTATCCATGTAGATCTAGCTAATGTGCCAGTCCACCAAGTTTGTTCTAAATAATTATAAGCTACTATTGCATTTATTTGGTCTGAACCTGTACGTGGATAAAACCACATAATCTCATTAAATTCTCCATTATGTCCAGCAAAAGCGTTTTCAGCTCCCGTTTGATTAATATTGTTGAATATAAACTGCTCTACAGTGCACGGTAATTTTTTAACTGAACCATCAAATAAAAAGAATGAATCTTGTGACATCCAATAGCTTATACCGTTTATATCCACAGCTGCATGACTACCAATTGCACCACAATTTTGACCTAATTGTCTTAAACCAAAAGTAAAAGGAGGTCCTATAAATTGCATTGCATGTAACGAAGTGTCTGTCCAAATTAATATTTGTCCTCTTGATCGCTCTGCGGCCACGATCCGTGATCCGTCAGCTATACGAAGTGAACCAGCGGTGTTTTCTGCTGTAGGTTGATATGTGTTAATATCCTCTTGATTAGAAAATCTTATAAGCAGATCGTCCTGTGGATTAGTGCCACCAACAGTTTTTTGTGTGCCCATTAATACTAAATGTCTATCTGGAGTAGATACTAAACCTAATCTTGATTTTGTTGGTGCGCTAGTAATAGCTGTAGCTCTTGTTGAAACTCCTAAAGAGGGTTTCCACTCAAAGGCTCCACCGTTCAAAACAACAGCGATTAAATTTTCACCAAAATTATCTAATGACCATTGTCTAGCCTCTAGCGTAACGTTAGATGTAGATGAAGGCGAACCCCATGATCCATTACCCCAACCATCGGTGCCCCAACCAAAAGCGGATGTTGATAGTTCAGGTCCAGTTGAAATTTGATATTTAGCATTACCACTACCTCCTCCTCCTGATGTTGAACCTGAGGCGGCAGCTGAATGAGTAACTACATAAGCATTGTTATTTGCAACAGAGGTAATCTCAAATTCTTTATTCATATCTAGGCCATCTATTGCTGAGAAAGAATCAAATGTTACAAAATCTCCTTTTACTGCTCCATGTGAGGTATCTGTAACTACCACTGAGGTAGTCGCATTAGTTGTAAAAGGATTGGTGAGCGCTTGAGTTTCTCTTAAGGGAGTTACGTCATATGCAAGTCCCTCTGTAATAATATATAACTTTTTGTCTGTACCTACTGCATTAAAACGTATGCCATCTAAATCAATAAAAGAGTGTTGATCTCTAGCCACACCTACTAATGTAGTGCTTATAAATTTCTCCCAACCCTTAATTTTTTGTGCAGATCCTTGAAAAAAACGAACCATATCACCATCGGTCCACTTTCCTTGACCTGTATAATCAGTGACTTCTTTGTTGATACCAGGAGCTGGTCTAAAATTTACTAGAGGCATTTGGTTAATATACTATTTTGATTGACTATTTCCATTTTTTTCGTCGTCTCTAACCTGTTGTATTCTAAAGTTATTAGCCATTGAATATCTAGGTATTTTGCCAAAATGTCTTGAAACTCTGTGCTTTGTGGCACCTTGGAAAAAAATAAACATATTGTTTTCTAATACTACATCTCGTTGATAATCCTCAAACCACATTCTAGTTTCACACGGAACATCAAAATAAAAGACACTAGACCATAAATCATAGTCGTGTATATGATCTTGAGTATAGTCTCCTTCTGTATGTCTCATGGCCCAACCATCTTGAAACGATAATTTGTATTTGACACCAAGTATAGGGCTTCTCAACTGGATAGTATTCCATGCTGTTTCTAACATTTTTGTATGTATGTGATTAAAATCTGCATCTTGAAGTAAAGCAGTCCACGAAGTCATTGTACATTTAACTTGTGTTTTTCTTTCCTGAAAATCTACCTGCGTATGTTTTTTTACTTTTTCTAACAAATAGTTAAAGTATTCCTCATTCTCTAAAAAGTTTTTATAAATGTAAATACTATTAATAGCTGAGCAGTTTGATTGTATAAGATCTATTTTCATTGTTTTTTTGCTATTAGAGAACCCACGTGACCTTTGTATTGTCTGTTACCAAAGTGAGATAAAGGCATAGCTAAATCTGCCCATATTTCACCTCCGCAGTGCTCTGTCCATAATCTAGAAAAATAATAATCCTCAGATAGATACCTTTTTTGATCTAATGTTTGATAAGGTCCTACAGCAAAAAGGTCATAGCAATTGTCTGATCTGTAATGCAAACCATTAACTATTTGATCTGTCTCATATTTTCTTTCGGGAAATTTTTTAAACATAGTTCGAAAAACATTTCTTTTAACTAACATCATACCTGTTGCAGCCTCATTGACTTTGAAAAAACCATGCTCGCCTGAGATATTTTCAGGGTCATCAAAATTAATATTATATCCTAATGCTTTTGCCTCTATTAAATCATTATCAGCGTCAGGGTTCTCTTCTAAAATTTTTTTTATTTTTTCTAAATGTAAATGCTTCCTAGGATAAACACCACAAGCAATATCTTTATCAATTCTTAATAATCTCTCTACATTACGCCAACTAAACCCAATATCTGCGTCGATAAACAAAAGATGTGTAGCTACAAAGTCTTGTTGATCCATCATCATTGAGACAATTGTATTTCTTGCTCTAGTGATTAAACTTTCATTACCCATAGTTTGTATTCTTAAATTTACACCTGCGTGTTGTGTCCAATTTTGTAGTTCTAATAAACCATGTAATGTTGGTTCGGTCAACAAACCTCCATACATAGGCATTCCTAAAAATATCTTAAAGTCTTTGTCTTTTAAATCATTGGGTTCAATCATTATTTTCTCCTGTTTTACCAATAAAAATCGTCACGTTTAATGTAAGGTCTATTTGTTGAATTTAAAAAAGTCCTAACTATTTTTTGTTCTGTGGTTTCGTCATCAGATGTAAATTTGTAACAAAACCAATATGGGAATACATAAAGATTTTTAGGTTTCATATGCACACCAACTGATTGATTTCTATAAACATAAATTATATCTAATTCATTGGTATCATGGGCATAAACCCCATTCAACGTTCTATCTTCTATTTCAAAAAACCAATCTGATGATTGAACAAACTTATCAATAGACGTGCAATCACTATGTTTTTGTGTGCCCTCTATATTTAATTTAAAACTATTACCAACTAATTCAGCAAAGTTTTTAAAAACTTGATAATCAATCGGTAAGTCATCGTTGATTTTGTCAGTCAAATCAAACTCTAAAACATATTTACTAATCATATTTTTTTCCTTTCCATATCATTTTTTTATATTTATCAGTAAGTAATGTATTAAATTTAAATCTTTTTTTCCTTGTTTCTTCTAATGTTTCTTTTGCAACTTCCATGCTCCAACTATCTCTTAGGTATGGAAATACTAAGGCTACAGGCTCATTCTTCTTTAAAATGTATGATTGACCTTCTTTTAGTCTTTTTAAAAAAAAGGGAAAATTAATATTAATTTCATAATCATCAGTATCTACGATGCCGTCTATGATACGTATCCCATCACTTTCTCTATTAAATGGATTTGTAAATAAACAACTGTAGTTTCTAGGAGTTTTAATTACCCAAGGGTTTAAAATTTTAAGAGGCATTGGATACTCATTGTCTCTAACAAATTTATTAGATACTTGTTTTGGTCCGTGACTTCCGATGCCTACATTTAAAGAGTGTAAATTAATATCACTGCCTGTAGGGTTTGTTTCATCTAACGCCTCGGGATATTTCCATCTTAAAATTTCTTCTCCATCCTCAGCGAAATCTTGCCAAAATACAATATCAAAAGGGTTTAAAATTGCATAGCCGCTTGTAAGAGTATCTAAAACAGGCACACACTTCTTCACAGTTGGTCTTTGAAAGTTAGGTATGTTACCTAAATAATTTTTCATATCTTTATACCATTGAGGCACTGCTTTTTTAATAGGTATGGGGTGTAATAATATGTCTGAGTGAGGACTAAGAAATTTTATTTTTTTACGTAACAAGATGGTAGTCCTAAAAAAGGTCTTGAATCATATTTATTATCTTCAGCGCCTTCTGTTTTTTTATCGTTATAATGTAAAAATACTTGAGTACAATAATTTCCTGTGAATACATATCTCCAATGTTCTAAGATATTACCTTTATACAAAAGCATATCTCCTGGTCTTAGATTAACTTCTACTCCCTCATTCTTATTGCCCCCTGTAGGATCAAGGTATATTGGCCATGGGTCTCCACCTAGATTTAATGTTGTTGATATTTCACAGCTAAATCTATCTTTGTGTCTATGTAAAATATCACCGTATTTATATATTCTTGCGTATGAATAGTTTTCATATAATTCTCTTCCTGTGGCTGCCTCCATCATTGGTTTGAGTTTTTTTAACAAAGTCTCCATAGCAAAATCAGAATAATGTGAATAAGTATTTGGTGCTTGAGCATCTCCCCAGGTCCCAAGATAATTTACATACGGTGAAATAATTTTTGCAAAATTCATTTGTTCAACAACTTTTCTTTTTAATAGAAAATATTCATTACAAAAGTTTGCTAGCTCAAGCGATATTGCTTCTTTAACTATTACATAATTGTTTTCTTCAAATTGATTTACTTCCATAGTTCTCCTTTATACCAAATAACTATTGATAATCTTTCACCTCTAGTGACCTTTGTTACTCGATGATATGCAAAACTAGGAAAAACTATGATAGTGCCTCTTTGTCTTGTTCTTTCATCTTTTAAAATTTTCTTATCATTACTTATATCTGGATTAATTACTGAATCATAAAATTCTAAATCACCACCATCGTAATCAGAGGAATCTGATAAGGGCACTACGACAGAAACTTTTCTTTGTGTTATATTTTCTTCATTAACTTTTGGAGTATGGTCTTGATGCCAACCATAAAATTGACCTTCTTTGTATTTTGTAAATTGAATTTCTTCGGGAGTGCTGAAATCTACATTCCAACCTATTTGTTTATTCATAATCTCAATATGTGGACTTATCCAATCATATATCCAAGTATCATTTAACCATACAACTCTAGAATTTCTAATTTGTTTATCTTCTTTATCTCCTTGTAGCACACCATCGTGTTCTTGTAGGCTTAAGCCTCTTTTAACGATGTCATCACATACGTGATTAGGAATAAAGTTTTCACTTAGAACGAAGGTAGGACTGAGAATCAATTTCTTAGCTTAGTGTAAGAGTAGGCCAAACTAAATTATTCTCGTTATATTCTGTTGAGTCATCTGGAAAATCTCTCAACTGTTGACGATACGTTTTTATTGCTGCTAAATTAGACTCTTGTCCTGTAGCTTTGTAAGGACTATCTTCTAAGACCATCCAATCACATGCTGTTAACAGAGCGTCTCTATCTAATCTAACTTCGATCACGGGTATAGGTCTGTATTGACTTAATGTGCCGGAATCATGATCATACCACCAATCAACTGCAACATTATCATCTGAGACTTCTATGTATGAGGGACCAAAAGCAGTGCTTGGTCTTGAATCTTCTATATATTTAACCCTGTTCTCACCAGGTTCTGTGAAAATAAATTTAGCCATTATGTAATAAACTCTGACACTTTAACTGATCCCGCTGTACCTGCAGATCCGTTAGGTCCACCATTAATGTTGTTACCACCATTACCAGCAGCTCCCACTGAAACAGGTGTACTTGGAGAATAAGCGGGTGTACCAAGAACAGCGTAGGCAAAACCACCGCCACCTCCACCGCCACCTCTAGTATTTGGTTGTCTGTTACCAATAGATGAAAAACCACCATTACCGCCTTTACCAGCGTTACTTGTAGCTAATCCAGCTTTTCCACCAGTTCCGCCAGAACCAGAAGTTCCAATAGAAGCAATTCCAACTACGTTACCACTAGATGAACCGCCACCACCATTACCACCTTGCATATTAGATGAACCACTGCCACTACCGCCACCGTTTGTGCTTAGTAAGTTACCGAAACTTGATCCTGTTCCACTGTTACCAGAGTTACCAGATTGGTTAACACCGGGGTCGACTATGCCACCTCCACCGCCGCCACCTCCGCCGATTACTTCAACAGCAATAAATTGGCTGTCAGCATGTGGAGTAAATGTTCCTGGGTTAGAAAATGTTGTAGTAGTATTATTAGCTATGCCACCACCACCTGCATCAGCAAAAGCTACTGCTGTACCTGGTGCTGTGACTGTTAAAACTTGTCCTGCGGTTCCAAGAGACGTTAAACCTGTACCACCTTTTGAAGTGGATATTGTAGGTAATCGGGCATCCGCAACTGTACCGCTCGCTAGATTATCTGCGTCCAAGTCTGTAAGAGCCGAACCATTAAGAGCAGGTAAGGTTGCTGGAAATCTAGCGTCTGGAATTGTTCCTGAAGCTAAATCTGCAGCGTCTAAATTTGTTAAGTTTGCTCCACTAATAGCTGGTAAAGTAGCAGGGAATCTAGCATCTGGTATCGTTCCAGATCCTAATGCTGCTGCATCTGTGGATGAAATTATTTCTACATTGAAGTCTGATGAGCCGTCACAAAATACGGTGGTCTTTGCTCCTTGTGCAATTACCACACCGTTTGCATCATGACCAGTGGCTGAAATTTTTAAGTTATGAGAACCTGAAGTATTATTAAAAAAGTTATATTCACTCTCAACTGCAGGTATAAATACACTTATAGCGCCTGTTAAGGCACCTGTAAGTTCAATAGTTTTATTAGAAGATTCTGCTGTATCTGAAGCGTTAGCGGTAGTAAGGGTAATATTAGACGAACCAGCGACTGATTTAGCCAGATATCCTGCAGAAAAAGCATCAATAACACCTAAATTGTTATTAGTATTTGTACCCCATGTATTGGCATTTGCGCCTGTTACCATGAGTTCTAGTTTGAGTCTATCTGAATATGTGCTTGACATGTTTTATACCTCTCTAAAATATATCTTTTTTTAATACCTAATCAATACTTTTTAAAGCGCCCACTGCCACTTTTTTATTAGTGAAAGTTGGTTTACCATAATGTTTAATGTCACTTTTAAAAAGAACCAATTTACCTTTTTTTGGGTCAACCTCACCAAAATCTTCGAAAACAGTGTTACCATCTGAATCATTTAAATACAATATAAATGAAAAGTCCTCTGTTTCTTTGTGATCATGTATATCTTGTTGGCCGTTAGAATTATAATCAATTAAATGAATATGAAATAATTCTAAATCTTTATTAATATGTTTTAAAAGTCTATTAGACAATTCTTTTGTACTATCTAATTCTAATATATTAACGGTTTGAAAACCGTTAATTGTATACGTATTCTCTACTTGTAAGTTTTTTTCTTTAAATAAATCTAAGGTAGTTACAAAATCATCTATAAGTTCATCCTCAATAAAAAATATTTCTAAGCTGCGTTTACTTCTGTCCATGTATTACTTGCTCCTGTTACTACGTTTGCCCACGGTGTTGAAAAAGGATTACCCGTGACTATTGATAAATCAAGACCTGTTACATTTACTGTTGCACCTGCCTCTGCGGTTGCTGAGCCTTCTGCAAATGTTAAGGCAACTGTAGAGACACTAACTATTACACCAGTACCGACCTCTTGTGTTGTGGTGCCAAGTGAGAAACTACTAGATAGACTACCAAGTGTAACTAACGCATCTGCCTCTGCAACAGCGGTCCCTAATGCCGTTGTCATTGTAACGGCCGTAGGATCTACTTGCGTGAAAATATCAATAACAGGTGTGCCAATAGCAAAATCAAGTTGATCCGAAGGTGCAATAACTGCAACGCTACCTTCACCAGAAACAGTGGCTCCTGATAAAGCGGCACCAATTGTTAATGCAGTTGGATTTACTAAAGCAGTAGCCTCAGAAACTTCTAAAGTTCCTGCACTAGCCGTCAT
>CAACVD010001667.1_pt1 | contig 10620 bp, 19 predicted proteins | sample 2381771 | NCBI WGS metagenome assembly CAACVD01 (sample SAMEA5211965, study PRJEB30684) | marine metagenome | biome: Marine; feature: Epipelagic; material: Water | collected 2015-10-15 | depth 15 m | reverse complement strand
AGATCAACTTATAGATACAGCTACACAGACAAACGTTAATATATCTACTAACTGTTCATGGGCAGGCAGTGTAGATTTTTGCACAGCAGGTGAAAATCAAAGTGGAGGTAGTAAAACCTATACCTTTGATGTGTCAGATTACACTAATAAAAAAGAATTAGACTATGGCAGCAGCGTAACATCACATGCTTCTAATGCCAATGTACCCTTGTGTTCAGCTACTAACAATGATTGTAAAGATGAATTTAAGTTAACTGTAAAACTACTTAATAATGGTGTAGTATCACAAACGTATACACACAACTATGCAAGTATGAATTGGACAGGAACACAAAACTATACTTTTAATCAGGACGTATCAGCACTAACTTTTGATACTGCAAAGTTAGAATTGTACGGTATGGATGCAGGATATTATAGCGGGTACTTTGGCCCTGCATTTAGCAACACATATTTTAATTTAACATACGATCATTTAACTGAAGTTATTAATACAATAATTAATAATGTTACAATGACATCAATACTTAATACGCAAGAGTATGCGTATGATTCAGAATACATCCCACCCCCACCACCTATAGAAGTAGATTATACAGATTATACTGTAGACGCAGGTGTTACATTTGAAATGGAACTAGAAACATTTGATGGTGGTATGGGTACATTTGAAGTTGAGATAAGCGAAACAAGTACAGGTGAGTTTGATATAGCTATTAACGAAGTAGAGCCGATAGAAATAGAAATAGAAACTGACATGGCAGAACCAATTGAAGTAGCACAAGCAGAGCCTGAACCTGAAACACAGGAAGTAGAAACTGTAGAAACAGAGGGCGAAAGCAATGAACCAGAACAAACAGAAGTTTCAGAAAGTGAATCTAATACAAACAGCGAAGAAGTTAAAGATGAAACAGGGGGAAGTGATAGAGATACCCCCAAAAAACCTAAATCCGATAATAAGAAGAAATCAGATAGAGGAAGTACAGCTATTGCTTACAGTACAATACTTGAAACAACGAGGCTTATCGTAATGCAACAATCGCAAGCTGTAAAATTATTTGATACCTATACGCAGGTATCATTACCAACAATGGAATTCTATCCTGTCTATGAGATTGATGGTGGTGACAACTACGACAATCCATATGGCATGTGGTGGATGGGTGCATCAGATGTACTAATGAACGATATGGTGGAAATGCAATGGCAGAATTAGATGTAGGTGGCGTTAAAGTCAAAGGAGGCAAAGGTCTTGGTTTACTAATGGCTGCAGCTACTTTGATAGGTGCGCTGTATGGTGGCTTTAAAGTATATAAGGATTATACAGACATGAAGGAAAAGCTAGCTAACCTTGATATTGGTGCAATTGAGGCTAAAAATGCTGTGCTTGAAACTAAACTAGAGGAGGCAATAGACTATGTTCAAGATATTAAAGATGATCTACGGTCAGATGTTATCGCTGTTGAAAAGGCTTTGGGTGATGTTGAGCAACGTATTCGCTTGGTTGAAGGCGAAAATCGTACAAGCATACAAGAAGCTAAAAAATGGTTTGATGAGCGTACTTCCAAAGTAGATGAAAAACTAAACGCATTGGAAGAAAGACTTAATAAAAGGCTACGTGATGCGTTACAAAACCCATTGTTAAAAGATATGAGCAAATGAGTAAGAAACTAGAAAAGGGTAGTGTGTACGAAAAACTTGATACAAACGGTGATGGCATAGTGTCAGACAAAGAGTTTGATATGAAACAAAAGCTAGTGTTGCTTGAAAACGAAGACAAGAAACAAGATCAGCAGCGTTATCTAGTTTGGTTTTCTGCGTTGTCTGTCACTGCATTTATTATTGTATTGATGACACCATTGATTCCTATGGAAAGAATAGATCACCTGTCAGGTATTGCTGAAATATGGGTGCTATCTAACATGGGTGTTATTGGTTCGTTTATAGGATTTAATCAAATAGCTAAAAGGAGGTCTAAACATGATGAACCTATTGGGTAGTTTAGTAGGGCCAGTAACAGGTCTACTAGATAAATTTATTGAAGACAAAGATACTAAGAATAAACTAGCACATGAGATTGCTACTATGGCAGAGAAGCAAGCGCATGAAGCTGCAATGGCACAAGTGTCTGTCAATCAAGCAGAAGCAAAACATAGAAGTTTGTTTGTTGCAGGTTGGAGGCCATTTGTAGGATGGATTTGCGCTGTTGCATTATTGTACCATTTTGTACTTAATCCAATTATTCTGTTTGGAGCAGGATGGGCTAACGTAGAAATACCAGAGTTGCCTGCATTTGACATGGATAGTCTTATGACTGTTCTGTTAGGTATGCTTGGCCTTGGTGGTTTACGTAGCTACGAAAAAAGCAAAGGATTAACTAAATGACATTTAAACTATCAGAAAGGTCTTTGAGTAGACTAGAGCCTGTCAAACCAGAATTGTTTGATGTGGTCATGGAAGCAATAGAACTAACTAAAGTAGACTTTGGTGTTATCTGTGGGCTACGTACCGAAGAAGAACAAAAGTTACTTGTTGAAAAAGGTGTAAGCCAAACAATGAAGTCAAAGCATCTTACGGGCGATGCTGTAGATTTGATGGCTTACATTGGCAGCAGAGGTACATGGGAACTAAACGTGTATGATGATGTAGCAGAAGCTATGCGTGAAGCTGCTAAAAATCAAGGTGTACGAATTAGATGGGGTGCAGCATGGACAGTGCCAAACATAGCAGATTGGAATTTGTCTATGGAAGATGCAATGAATAGTTACATAGATCAAAGACGTTCAGAAAGACGTAGACCATTTATAGATGCACCGCATTTTGAATTGAATTAATGAAGACAATCCAAGGTTGGATTATATTATTGGTGTTGGGGTGGTTAATATTAAACTGGATAGTCAGTTGTATTAGCGCATAATACACCCATAAAACAAACCGCTACCATCTTTCATATGGTGTTCGTTTATAGGATAGTCATGGTATTCTGTAAGATGTAGGCGCAACACATCACATAGATCAAAGAAATCAAACGCATCTACAAGACTAATAGACCCTATTAAATCCTGCGTTACTGGCACTAACTGGTACATGCCATCAGCAAATATAATTAAATCCATTATTTAGGTAGGATGCTCTTTATCTTTTCAAGGTACACAATCAAATCCCATGCTTCTTCCTGTGCATCATCAATCCAACTGTGTAACCCTTTTTCTGCATCCGCTATTGTAGTGCCAAACTTCTCAATGCCTTCGTTTGAACGATCATTAGCACGTTTAATTATGGCAGCTACAATAGGGTCTTTTGTTAATTTAAAAGCCATTAAAAACTCACATTATTCCAATGACTACAGTATTTATTAACACTGCAATAGTGAGCGCATCTAGTATCTTCACCTTTACGCAATACAATGTGGCAGCCTTTGCCTTCTTTCATATTGTTATCAGCTAGGTACTTCAGTGCTTCATTACGTGTAGGCAGCAAACGTAATGCAGACTTACGGCCATCTTTCATCACAGCATATTCATCCATCTTATGCCAACGTTCTTCAGGTGTGCATATAGGTGGTTCATCCATAGCCTGTGAATTTTGATGTAGTTGTATACGTTCACTTACATATACGTCCTGCACTTCAGGTGACCAACGTTCAATTGGTATAACAACCGCTTGATGTTTAGGATAGTTAACGGATGTTAATGCTTTCTTCTTAGACCAATCACGTAGTATAGCTACAATAGCTAAAGACTTAACTTTGATACCATCATTTTCTTTAAATAAAGAATTACGTATCAACCAATCAAGTATATTTAGCTGTGCTTCCCATTCATGTTTGCCTTTTAATGCAGCATCCATAGCTGACCATGCAGATGTAGTCTTAAAATCAAGCAATTCACCATCACGTGATAGATAATCAAACGTACCAGATAGTGTCCATCCATGTGTCTTGCTATTCTTAACAAACACTCTACGTTCTGTAAGGTCTTCTGTGTCTTTTGCAGCACGTTCTATTACATGGTGGGTAGATTGCCCTAGCAATGACCATATACGATCAGATACATCTTCTTCTATATCATCATAATGGCGCTTTGTTAACGCTGTTATGCGTGGTGGTTGCAACAAACGTGTTGCAGAAATGTCACTACCTGTTGCATCATATGGGTCATTAGTTACCGCACGTTCAATAGCAGCAGGCAGGTTAGCATTGTTAGTTATTTTCATAATAACCCCCTAAAATGGTATGTCTTCATCAGATGAAAGGTTAGGCATATCAGCGCCATTGTTCCCATCACCCATGTCTTGCGTATCGTGTAACTCTTTTGACCGCAAAATAATGTTACGTATACCATCAGCTAACTTGTTAAATTCTTCCCTGTTACCTTTTTGGTATTCATCAACAGAAAATACCACAGATTCATGGTATTGCTCTTTGATCTCATCATCTTTAGGTAATGGCATAATAGAACTAACACGTGGTCTACCGTTTTTACCTTCCATTACGTTGATAAAACAAGTTACACCACATAACTTAGATATATCAAAGCCCTTCTTTTCCATTTCAGTAAATGGACGGCCACGCCATGCAGATAAATCCTGCCCAAGTGTAGCCTTTTCATGCAGCGATAGCGTGTAAAACTTACTGATTGTTAAAGGTTCACCGTTGTTGTTTACTTCCGATGGTACTTCCCAGATAACCATACATTGACGTTTCCATGTTACCTGTCCATCATAGTTGTTTTCTTGTGTGCCTAGATCAATGACCTTTACACATCTAGCCTTGTGTACGCCTGTACTTACTTCAGGGTACTTACTTTCGTTGTCTACTGTTTTCGCAATAATACTCATGTCTACTCCTTTTTTTATATTTACTATTGGAACTTATATTATATTAACGTAGGTTACCAAAGTCAAGCTATATGTTGACATTTGTTAATCTTATAAGTATGATGTACTTAGATTAATAAGGGATTATTATGATGAATTTATATGAACTTGCAAAAGAACGTAAGAAAGAGGTGGTAACTAAGTATGGTGGTAGAAACCTATCACGTATGCTTAATATAAGCCATCCTGCTGTATCTAAATGGCAAGTAATACCGCCTTTGCGTGCGTATCAAATAGCAGATATTGGTGATTTTGAATTAGACTATTTACGTCCTGATCTTAAACACGCAGATGAAATTGCACCGCAGCCGCAGGGTGTAGGTCAATAATCTTAGGCTAAAAATACTACGGCACGGGGGGTATGTATTTTATCTCATTGTTGCATATCCCCCATCATCATCTTACATTATGGCAAAGCTATGGCATATCTATAAGTGTGCCATCAGTTTGTTAATGGCAAATCAATCCCCTTCATCTTCACCTTCACCTTCAACTACACCTTCAACTCCAACCAAGATAGAGCAAACACACACAACCATATTTGGGGGGGTTGACATAGGTTAACATATTCTGTATATTAAATCATTAACGAAAATTAACAGGTTACAATGAGAAAAAAATCTACAGATGAACAATCGCCTGCGTTTCAATTTTACGCTAATGATTGGATAAGCGAACCTAGCAGATTAAAAATGTCACTTGAAGAACAAGGTGCATACATACTGTTGTATTGCCATTGTTGGCGTGGTTTTAAGATACCAAAAGATTTTGAAATATTATCAAAGATGTGTAATTGCACGTTGGATAAGATCAAATACATGTGGCCATCTATAAAACATATGTTTAAAGAAATTGATGATGGGCAAAACTTAGTGTGTTTACAGGCAGAAGAAGAACGTAAAGAGCAGGCATTGAACCGTAAAAAACGACAGATTGCAGGCAAAAAAGGCGCTGATAAACGATGGGGTAAGGATGAAGTACAATCCAAATAGTCACCATGGCATATTCATACAAGCATTTGGTACACATCACAGTTTCCAAACGTTTTGTGACAAGGGTAAAAACAGAAAAATAATTAGACAGTTACATGGCACGTTGGAAGAACACATAGATGAACTGTGGTCACTTAACAAACAGGGTGCAGGTGTATTTTTTACAGTAAATCAGACCGATTTACAGGGCAGAACCACAAAGAATATTACAAAAGTTAGGGCTGTGTTTATAGATTTAGATGGCACGCCATTGCCCGATCATTTTACTTTAAAACCTAATTTTATTTTAAACACATCGCCTGATAAATACCATTGTTATTGGTTAGTAAGTGATATGCCATTAGAATCATTTACATTGTATCAGCAAGCATTAGCTGCAAAGTTTAATTCAGACCCAGTTGTCAAAGACTTGCCAAGAGTGATGCGACTTGCAGGTTTTCATCATAACAAAACAAAGCCATATCCAATTAAAGTAATTGGTGCGCAGGGCATTGATACACCATACACAATGGCAGAAATACGTGATGGTCTTGAATTACAAAGACCACAACAAGCTACAATCAAAACAGATTATCAACCATCAATGTATCAAGGCAAGTATTCAGGTACATTACGATACGGTGTAGGCAAGGGTGACAGGCATGCTGCATTGGTAAAAATGTTAATAGCAATTAGAAAGCGTGGCGAAAGCATGGAATATGCAAATGAAGAAGCATTAAAATTTGCAAACGCTTGTAACCCACCTGAAAACCACAACGAAGTATTGTTTCAGGTAAAAGATATATGGAATAGATATGCACCTTAGAGATTACCAACAAACAGCACTTGATAATTTACGTGAATCAATGAGGGCAGGTAATAAAAAGCTGTTGCTTGTTGCTCCAACTGGTAGCGGTAAGACAGTAATAGCTAGTGCAATGATCAAAGCTGCTGTTGAAAAAAGTAATGATTGTTTGTTTGTAGCACATAGACGTGAATTGATTGATCAATGCAGCGATAAATTAAGGCACTTTGATGTAAACCATGGCGTTATTATGGCAGGTAGATCAGCTAACATTGGTGCAAGAACACAGGTTGCAAGCATACAAACTTACACAATTAGAAAAGATAATAAATATTTTAACAAGCCATATGCAGATGTAATTATATTAGATGAAGCACACCGTAGTGTAAGTAAATCATTTAGAGAACTTATCAATGATTACCCAGATGCCTTTGTCATTGGTTTAACTGCAACACCTGTACGTAACGATGGCAAAGGTTTGGGCGGTATTTATGATGATTTGATAGAGTGTGGTAGCATACGAAAACTTACAGAACAGGGTTACCTTGTGCCTAACCGTGTTGTTGCACCGACATTGCCAGACTTAAAAGGTTTAAAGATTATGGCAGGTGATTACGAAAAGCGTGGCCTAAACAAACGCATGAACACACCTAAATTAGTAGGTGATCTTGTTACTCATTGGTTACGATATGCAGAGGATAGACCAACTGTTGTGTTTGCTACATCAATTGCACACAGTAAATACATATCTAAAATATTTAATGATAACGGCATAGCTGCAGGTCATGTTGATGGTGACATGGATGAACTAGAGCGTGAACAAGTGTTGCATGATTTACACCATGGTAAAATTAAAGTTTTATCTAACTGCCAAGTGTTGACCGAAGGATGGGATGAACCAAAAGTTTCATGTGTTGTACTTGCACGACCTACAAAGTCATACGGTATGTACTTGCAGATGGTTGGTAGATCATTGAGGCCATTTGAAGGCAAGAAAGATACATTGATTATTGACCATGCAGGCTGTGTTTACGAACACGGTTTCCCTGAAGATGTGCCTGATTGGGAACTAACAACAGACAAAATTACACGACAGAAAAACAAAGAACGAAAAGAAATAGATAAGCAGCCGTTTACTTGCACTAAATGTAACGCTGTATATGAGCCAACAAGGATATTGAGAACTTGCCCTGTGTGTGGTCATGCACCAACGGAAGCAGACAAGAAGGTATTGATTAAACAAGGACGTTTGGTTGAGTTACCGAAAGCAGATGTTAATGCACAGGACAAGCAAGATTTTTATGCACAACTTTTGTTTCATAGCAGACAAAAAGGTTACAAGTCAGGTTGGGCTGATTGGACATTCAAAGAAAAGTTTGGGCATTTTCCACACAGTAAACGTGTAATGCCAAAACCTGTGGGCGATGAGGTTAAAGGCTACCTGCGCCACTTGCAAATAAAGAAAGCCAAATCAAATGGGGGTGCTTATGTCAGAGGACGCTAAAGAAGAACAAATACACAAGCTGCGTGAGGTAGGTATAAAACATGCAGCAGCTAAACGTGATCTAACTGTGTTGGAACACAACAGGCAAATCATGCTGTCAAACTTGATGAAAAAGTATATGCTTAAAGGTGAGAAGACAGCAGCAGGACAGGAACGGGAAGCACGTGCAGACCCAGAGTATGCGCAACACATTGAGGCATTGGGCATAGCTGTTGAAGAAGAATTAAAATGGGCATGGGAAAAAAAGATAGTTGATATTAACTTTGAGAAATGGAAGACCAACATGATTAACCAAACCATTGAGCGTAAAAAATATGGCTAAAAAAAAACAGGCAACGATTGAAGAAAAGAAACACATGTCACGCGTTGCTGCGTTGGGATGCGTTGCCTGTGCCACGTTAGGCCATTACGATTCACCCGCAGAAATACACCACATAAAAGATAAAACAGGCATGGGCAGACGGTCTAGTCATTTTGAGGTCATACCGCTTTGCTACATGCACCACCGTGGCACATATGGTTATCACACAAGCCCGAAAGAGTTTGAAGGGAACTATGGCACACAAAGAGAACTGCTGCAGATTGTGAAAGATTGGTTAGACTATGAAGATAAAAAAACGGGTCAGATAAATCCATCCAACCCGTTTACAAGGAACAATTTATTCTACGAATAATTATAATTGTTCATGTTTTAGTTTGTAACCATCATTAAATAATACATGGCCAAGATTGTGTATAACACTGAAGCCCATATCCATGCCGCAACCAGATACACCCATGCAGCCTGTTTTGTCTATGAACCTGTAACCTACAGCATCACACATCATGCTTGTTAACCAAACCTTTTGCACTCTGTCTTCACCTTCTTTAAATTCATCTTTTATGTTGAACTTATAAAAGTCTATATGCCTGTACATGCCAGAGTTTGATACACGTTTGATAATGAAGTAAATTGTGTCATCTTCATTGATTAGTTTTTTAAGATTTTTTATTGCTTCTTCTTTCTTCATAATGTTGTGTCCTTCTGTTTTCTTCTATTGCATGCCATATGTTTATGACACCCCAAAGCGCAACGATAGACGCATCCAATGTGTTCCTGTCTACTACAACAAGATAGATTGAAAGCGTCCATAGCACGCCACTAATACCAAAACGCCAAATCACGGTGTTAACTTTTTGTTTTGTTTGACTACCCAATCATCCAAGATTGCACGTAAGCCATCATCAAAGCCGACATGCAATTCCTGTTTGTTGTTCATTAGATAGTCAATTGCTTGTTGCTGTTGTGTGGGCGATAAGCCTTTGAGGTGATCCCTCACAACGCTTTCAACCCACACCTTGCCAACACTAAAGAACGGGTTATCCATTCTTTTCTGCTCCAAGTTTCATGTCTAGCAACTCTTTTAGGCTATAGTAAGCACTCATGCCATGCGCACCGACATTCCATTCTGTCATGTCTTCAACGTCTTCACCATGTGTGCCGCAATATGCTTTGCCATTTTTCCAGTTGTACACAGTAAACACACGACCATCGGGAAATTCAAACGCCCATTCAACGTCAATCTTATCCTCTGCACCTGCACGCGGTCTGTATCTAAAATGCGGTTCACCAAACACGCTGACAAGCTGATCATATGTTCTGTTCAAATGTCCGTGTAAGTGTGTACCACCAGTGTTGCTTGACTTTGTGATGTTAGACAAATCGCTGACGTGTTTGTCCTGTATCGCAAACGACAAAGACGAGGCCAATGATTCTGCTTTGCTTTGATCACATTCAATCAACTCCTCTGCAAGCCATTGCAATTCATTGCCAGAAAGATTATCAACTATCTGCCCTGCAATTGTAGCTGCTTGCGCTTTGCCTTCTGCCACTGCTGCCTGCGCACTGTCATCATTGTGGCTGTTGTTTTCAATGTCATCCCAGTATTCATTCTTTGTTTTACTCATGTTGTTGCTCCTATAGTTTGCTAGCGGTTAACAGACAAGCTGCACCGCCAAGCATTGATATTAGGCCGTAACCGACCACCATTAACATTGTGGGCAAATCGTTAGCATACTCCATGCACTTACCATCACAATCATTGGCACTGCCTGCAATGGCCATCAATCCGACAGCCAAAGCAATTGCACCAAATACGTTTAAAAATGTTTTCATGTTATTTACTCCAATAACCATAAACACAACGCGTACCACTACGCGAAGGGTCATAGGTGTCATTGATTACGCCATCAATAACTGCTGTTATATGCTTACTGCAAGACACAGCAATTGTACCCAATGGCAATTCATCTGCTTTCAAATGCACCTTGCAACCTTGACCAATAAACATTGTTGGTGTCCATTTAAGTCCAAGCATAGCTGCAAGACGTTTGGTTGTAGGTTTGTAAACACCAGACCGCGCTGTTGACTTACCTCTACGCTTTTTGGTTTTACGCTCCTTAGAACCAAGTTGATTGATTAA
>CAACVD010001666.1_pt1 | contig 10627 bp, 16 predicted proteins | sample 2381771 | NCBI WGS metagenome assembly CAACVD01 (sample SAMEA5211965, study PRJEB30684) | marine metagenome | biome: Marine; feature: Epipelagic; material: Water | collected 2015-10-15 | depth 15 m | reverse complement strand
TCTCCAACTCCAATGATACCTATTTCTTTACTTTCAACTAAAGTAGTTTGATGTTGAGGTAAAATTTTTTTTAAATATAAAGCCGTAAGCCATCCTGCAGTGCCTCCGCCTAGAACAACAAATTTTTTACTTTTCAAGATAGCCCACTCCGTTTCCTGTTGTATTAAAATAATTAAAATTAATTACAAATCGTCCTTGACTATTATTGGTATGTCTTTTAACTGCATGTTGAGTATCTGCTGGCATAATTACCATTCTGTTTTCTACAGATTTAACTATTCGATCTCTAAACTTTGTTCCTCCATTATTTGTGTTAAGGTAATAAATAGCTGTCATTAAATTATCCCAACCAAAATCAGTATGGAAAGATTCTTTTTCTGATATTTTAAAAGTTAGATTTGCTTTTATTCTAACTAAAGCTGCAGCGTTTAATTTTTTTAATATTGGATCTAATATTTCTATCCAATTCCCATTAGCTTTTTGTTTTAATTCATGGTTATAAAATATATGAGTTAGTTGAGCAATTTTATCTTCGTCATGTGTAGAAGACTCTTGATAGTACCAAGGAAAACGAGGTCCTAACATTTGATTTTTTATTTCTTCAAAATCTTTTTTTTCTAAAAAATTATCTATTATTTTCATAAACTGTCCCACCAAACAGGTATAGTATAGCGAACTCCTTTTGTAATCTTACAAACCCCATGTTTTATTTTATTGCCTTTAAACAAAATCATTCTTCCTGTTTTTGGTTGTATTAACTCTTTCTTTATAAAAGTTTGACCTCCCTCATAATCATGATTTAAATACATTATACAGGTATATGGATTAAAATCAAAATCATGATGAGCTTCTTGTTCAACATTCGTAGGCCATCTAACTATTTCAGAATGAGATATATATAATTTTTTATTATATTTTCTAATTGTTTCTATGAGTTTAGAGTAAAACTGCCTCAACACTTTACTCCAACACATAAGTCCTTCAATGTTTAATATTTCAGTTTGATTGTGATACTTCTTTACTTGAGAAGGTAACTCTCTTGCAAACCATTCTTTATGAAACTTAATTATTTCTTTACAGTCTTTCTTTGATAAAAAGTTATCGTATATTTTCATCTAAACGCAGGTCCCTTTATAAATAAAGCTAATGTTTTTCTTTCTCCTGTAAGAACTTTTTCAACTCTATGATTGATATATGATTTAAACATTATCATGTTGCCAGGAGTATTTAATTCTACGGCTTCAAATTCATTAGTATTAAACATTTTAAATTGTCCGCCTGTATATTTTTTATCAGATATATTAATTAAAACTGTAAATTTTATATCTACTAGAGGATCGTCAATAGAAGCTGAATCAACATGCCAATCGTATCTATCTTTAGATTTTGATGAGTATATATTATAGTGAACTTGATCAAGAGCTGTTGGTTCTATAATATCATACCCGAAACTGTTTAAATTAACATTTCTAATTTTATCCCAAAAATAAGGTAGATAATCTTTTATGTTAATCCAAGGTATTAATTTAGTTTTTAAAAATTTTTTAGTGTTGCCATTTTCTGTAGCAGCACAATCAATTGGTTCATCTTTTAAAATTGATTTATTTATAAATTTATTTAGTTGTTTTAATGCACTACTATTTAAATAGTTTTTCCATTGCCAATATTCTAATTTTCCGTTTGCCATATCTGTCTATCTTCCTTATACATAATTATTGACAATAATCAATGATTTGATATAGAGAAATAGAAATGATACAGGAATATAATTATTGGGGATTTGAAAGTGCGTTAACACCTAGGACTTGTGATGACATAGTCGCTTATGGAAAGCATCATCAATTACAATCAGGGACTATTGGTGGTTTAGAAGAACCACATAAATTAAACAATAAACAATACAAAGATTTAAGAAACAAAAGAAAATCCGAAGTGGTGTGGATGGACGACTGGTGGATATATAAAGAAATCTATCCCTATGTCAAAGCTGCTAATAAAAACGCTAAATGGAATTTTGATTGGGACACATCTGAATCTTGTCAATTTACAAAATATGGCATTAATCAACATTATGGTTGGCACTGTGATAGTTGGCCCAAGCCTTACAATAGACCCAACAATTTAAAAGAACATGGCAAGATAAGAAAACTTTCTGTAACATGTCAATTAACAGATCACTCTGAATATGAAGGGGGTGATTTAGAATTTAAGATATTACAAGATTCAACAGGAAAAGCAGTTACCGTTAAACTTGATAGATTTAAATCAAGAGGATCTATAATTGTATTTCCTTCTTATGTAACACACAGAGTAAAACCAGTAATTTCTGGAACAAGATATTCATTAGTTATATGGAATTTAGGTCTTCCTTTTAAATAATATGAAAACAAAAATTACAGATAACTTTTTAGGAGAAGACATGAGTTCTTTTTTAAAAGAAATGTTTTTATATAAGATACCTCATTGGTGGGGTCATTTTTCATCTGAAGTAGATCAAAAGAATGAAAACTTTATGTATAAACATGAATTAAATTTACAAGACCCTTTTATTAAATTTATCTTTGTAAAGATATGTAAATCAAATTTGATTAGTTTGAAACCGTTGAGAGCTGTTGTTAATATTCAACACCCTGGAATGGAGGGAACATTTCACAGTGACTATGGTGATGTAACTTGTATTTATATGGTAACCGACACTTTAAAAAATAAAGATGGTGCCTTAGACGTAGATAATAAAATTATTAATTTTGTTAAAGATAGACTAGTTCTTATTGATGCAAAGAAAGCTCACAAAGGATACGCTCCTAAAAAAGGAGTGAGAATAACTTTGGCTTACCAATGTGAAAGAATAAATGCCTGAAGTTCAAGTTACAAATTTATTTCCAACTCCTGTTTATTCTACTTTTTATGACAAGAAATTTTCTAAAAAAGAAATAGATGAAGTTGAAAAAATAAAAAAAGAAAGCATTAAAGAAGTTCCTAATGATATATTTAATTTAACAGGCGATAAACAATATATACTTAATAGACCTGTATTTAAAAACTTTAAAAAATTTATAGAAAAAAATCTACAAAATTATTTAAATCAAATAGTTTGTGCAAAAGATGTAGAATGCTACATAACGCAATCATGGTTTACAGTTACTAGACAGGGGATGTCTCATCGAAATCACTGTCATGCTAATAGTTATTTATCTGGAACTTTTTATATGTACGATGTAAAACCTGAAGACAAAGTTATATTTCACAAAAAACACTCAGACATAAATGATATTCTTTTACCAGAAAGAAGTAATTTTAATTTATGGAACTCAGAAACGTGGCCAATAAATGCTGCGCCCGGAAAACTTTTATTGTTTCCTTCTGATATTAGACATCACGTAGATCCCATGCAAGGAACTCATATTAGAACTAGTTTAGCTTTCAATACTTTTTTAAAAGGTAGATTAGGTCATCCCACAGCTTTAAGTCAACTTTATTTAAAACAAGGAAAATAAATGCCTATACAATTTAGTATCTTTCCGTTATTTCCTCAGACTGTTTCTGTTTCTCATTTAGACGCTGTTGATCCAACAAAAATAATTAAGACTTTAAAAAAACTGGATTGGATGAAAACAGACTTTAGTAAAGAGTATCCGATGAAAGGAGATAATTATGTTACTTGTAGTTTTAATATACTACACAACTTCAGAGGACTTGAACAAATGTTTTCTGAGCATGTCAATTTATATATTAAGAATGTTTTAAAATACGAAACTAATTTTAAAATATATACCTGTTGGGCTACAAGAACAGAACCTAACGCTTATTCAAGACTACACAATCATTCTAATTCTTGGCTTAGTGGTATTTATTATCCGGAGGCTAACAAAGATTTTAAAGTATCTTTTATTGATAGTAAAACAGAATGGTTCAAAGATAGACCTATTGAATACAATACTTATAATGAAACAGTTAAAGAATTTACTGCTAACAAAAATATGTTAATTATTTTTCCTAGTTCTATGAGACATCAGATATTGCCAAACAAATCAAAAAAAGATAGATATTCAATTGCTTTTAATATTATGCCTAAAGGTAAATTTAATTATCCTGGCGATAGTCAAATTGATTTAAGTATAAATATATAGTATAGATAAATTATGAATAAGTTTGAGAAAGATAAGTACATGATTGTAAGAGGAGTAATAGATCCTCAACTAGCAACATTTGTACATGATTATTTTTTATTAAAAAGACAAGTTGCACAAACTTTTTTTAATTCTAAATACATTTCTCCTTTTACAACAGAACATGGTACACTGGGAGATAGCCAATGCCCTGATTCATACTCTCATTATGGAGATGTAGCAATGGAAACACTATTGATTTGGATTAAACCTGTAATGGAAAAAAAGGTTAAACATAAATTATATCCAACTTATTCTTATGCTAGAGTTTATGACAAAGGCGCAACTTTAAATAGACACATTGATAGATATAGTTGTGAAATCTCTACTACATTAAATTTAGGCGGAGACGTATGGCCTATTTATTTAGAAAACACTAAAGGTAAAAAAATTAAAGTCATCTTAAACCAGGGTGATATGTTAGTGTATAAAGGTTCCGATCTTTATCATTGGAGAGAGCCGTTAGAAAAAAATTATTGTGTGCAAGTTTTTTTACATTACAATAAAGAAGGAACTAAAAAATCAAAAGAAAATTACTTAGATGGAAGAGTTCATTTAGGTCTACCAAAAAACTTTATAAAGGAGAACAAATAATGCAATCAGGATGGACTAAATTTCAATTTCAAAAAAGAATAGAAGAATTAGAAGAAGAGTTGATAGCTGAAAAAATGGTAAAAAAGAATGAAAAGCAATATAACGAACAACTGCGTGTAGAAATAGAAAAAAGAGATTTACACATTCAAGCTTTAAACAAAATTAATGATCACTTTTCAGACATAATAGCTAAATTAAGAAAAAAATTAAAAGATTCAATTAATGAAATCTAGATTTTATTATTGGGGACCTTTACTAATTGCTTTTAAAATTAGTGATGAGCAGTTAAACCAAGTTAAAAAACTTTGTAGTAAAAAAAATGAATATGTAAATCCAACGTTAGTTGGTGTTATAAAAAACGAACATAAAGTAGATCACAAAAAATACCAAGAAATTATTAAACCTTATTTAACAGGGTACGAAGAAACCTACACAAAAGTAAGAGTAGATAATATGGGTGTATTGAGATGTACGTCTGCTTGGGTTAATTATATGAAACAGCATGAATATAATCCCCCTCACTCTCATTCTAATTGCGAAATATCTTCAGTTTTATTTGTAAATATTCCTGAAAAATTAAAGAAAGAAAATGAAAAATGGGTAAAATCTAATGTTAATTATGGTGGCCCTGGTTCAATTTCTTTTTTCTATGGAACACCTCATAAGTACAACATAGAGTGCCATGAATTTTTTCCTGAAGAGGGACAATTACTTTTATTTCCAAAAGATTTAAAACACTTTGTTTCACCTTTTTTTAGTAAATGTGAAAGAATATCTATCGCTGCTAATTTTGTAGTAGATTAATCAGTGCCGTCAGCCACAATATCCCAAGATTGAGTATCGTCATTCCATTCATAGAGATCTGGAAATCCATCAGCTTCGCTAGCATATACTTGAGTATATGTAACAGGCTTAGCTGTTGGAGCTTGCCAATCATCATTGGAGTCTAATGTCCAAGATGAATAAGGTTGTGGGGATAAAAATTTATTTTTCGCTGGATCATACTGATCTCCCGCTGCAGCATATTTTTTTCTAAAAGCATTTGTTTTAGATGTTTGCATCCATTTAACACCTAAACCTACTAAAGGTACAATCGACTCAAAAGCTGTAGCAGCTGATTCTGATTGATCGCCACCGTTAGCATCTATGTCTGCTTGATCAGCAACAACTACTCTTAAAACTCTATTATTTGAATCTAATTCTGCAAAATGTGCCATGATTATTATGGAATACTTACATTACCTGATACGGTAAATGTAGCGTATTTCTCCCCTCCTGGAGTTGTTTGAATCGTATTAGTTCCTGGTGTCACAGAAAATTTAGCATCAGAAGGTGCTTGTAAAATAACGACACCATCTCCTCCATCATATCCTTGATAACCATTTTGAGCATTTCCTCCAGCGCCGCCGCCTCCGCCGCCACCGAGTCCATCAGTTCCTTGAGTTCCAACTTGAGAACTATTTTTAGATCCTTGGCCTCCGCCTCCGGCTCCTCCGGTTCCTCGAGTTGAAGTAGCGTGATAAGAACCACCGCCGCCACCGCCAGCATATTGAACAGCTGATCCTGTAATTGAATTTGGAGATCCTGCACCTCCTGGTCCTGCTACGGGAGAAGTTGGTGGCCCTGGTTGAGCAGCCGTTCCGGCCGCATTAGCGCCGCCGCCACCGCCGCCGCCCCAATTTCCATGTTGAGGTGTATTGTAAGTTTGTCCTGCTCCACCTGGATTTCCTTGTGGTGGACTTGTTGGTGGAGTATTTCCTGCCCCACCTGGTTGAGTGTAAGAACCTTGGCCCGGATAATAATCTCCTCCGCCGCCACCAGATCCGCCAGCTCGACCATAAGATTGAGTTGAGTTTTGACCACCGTCTTTGCCTCCGCCTCCACCGCCAGCAGATGTAATTGTTGAAAAAACTGAAGTTTGCCCGTCTCCACCTTGAGTACCTCCTGGGCTACCTGCCCCAGCTGCACCTATTGTAATGGGATAACTTCCTGGTTCTAATTCGATTGTTGTTCCTCCTGGAAAAGCAGTTCTGTATCCACCGGCTCCCCCTCCTCCAGCGGCCGTTGAATTTCCTCCGCCACCGCCACCAGCGACAACTAAATAATTAAATACTACGGGCGCTGCTGCGCCTGCTGTAAGCCCAAGTCCTTTTGCTGATGCTGCTCCAAATGATCCTAGTATTGGCATCTTTCTACTCCTTCTCCTATTAAGCGAATTGAGTCTGAGCTGCTAACGCTGTGAACGTAGCATCACCAGTCTTAATCGCTGTGTATGTATAAACATCTAATGAGTTAGCATTTCCAGCTGAAGGCGCTGTGCCACCTTGCCATTCTGGAGTTACAGAAGATCCATCGATTTGAAAAGCATTATTGTAATAAGGTGTTGAACCTTGTTTTACAATAAATGCTACAGTAATAGATTCACCTGTATCCATAATTGCATTTAAAGCATTCGAACCATCACCTCTTAAATTTACTGTGAAGTTTGCTGCTGCATCAGTTGTGTAATTTAAAACTGCTTGTGTAATAACATCATAGTTGATTGTTCCAGTAGCTGCTGTTGCAGATGTTGTAACTTTTTCTGCAAGCTGTTGAATTTTACCACCACCATTTAATGTAACTCTACCAATTCCTTTTGGAGTTAAAGTCATATCAATGTTTGTGTCACCACCAGTAGCTGCTAATGCTGGAGCATTTCCTGCTGCAGCGTTAGTTACTGAAAATTCATTTACAGCTGATCCTGTAGTTGTGAATTTAATTTGTTCGTTACCATTTTCATCTCCGATAAAATTAGCACCATCGATTAAAATGTTTTGACCATTTGCGTCTAAGTTAGCTGAAAGTTGAGGAGCGTAGTCAGATGATAATTTCTCTAAATTAGAGTTAATCATATCTGTTCCGTTACCGTAAAGAACTTTAGTTCCTTTATCAGCAGCAGCCCAAGTTACACCAGTTTGACCTGATACTTTAACTGTTACTGCGTAAGCTCCAGATGTTGAGTTTTTAATAATGTAATATTTTTCTGTTATTGGAACAGTGACATTTACTGCGCCTGTAATTGTTCCAGTTAATTCTAATGCTATATTTTTGGCATTTGAAACAGCACCATTAGTTGCAACTAGAGTTGCTCCTGTTGTAGCATTAAGTGCTACTGCTTCATAACCAGCTGATGCTTGCTCAAGAATTAATAAGTTTGTGTTTGTAATTGTACCCCACGTACCTGAGTTTTCACCAGTTGCTTGTACGGTAAGTTTTAGAAAGCTTGATGTACTGTTTGCCATAGTTTTAAGTCCTTATTTGTTCGTATTTTATTAAAATTAAGCAGCTGTGTCAACATTTTTCCAAGTGGGTGCTGTGCCTGTATCAACTTGGTTCCAGATAATAGCATTAAGCGATCCTGTGGCTACTGTCAAGCTATTTCCTGTAGGTGTTATATCAGCTGTTCCAGAAACGTCAAGTGTCCCTAAATTAACTGTTGTGCTAACTCCAGTGGGTGTAACTATCGTATTTGGCGTAGCTGTAACACTGTTTAATGACACAGTTATAGGATTTCCAGAAACACCTACAATTATAGAATCTGAGAACCCGCCCCAATCTAATGCGCCCCAAGTGCTTCTACCCCAACCAGTGTTAATTTCGGTTTGAATACTAGGATTACCCTGAACTACATTCATTCCAAATCCTGTTGGAACAATTAATTGATCACCATCATTATTCCATAAACCTTGACCCCATTCTTTTCTTCCCCAACCAGTATTGATTTCAGTGGTTGCGGTTACTGTGCCTAAAGAAAACGACATTGAAAATCCAGTAGGTATTAAAGTTGAAGCAATTCCCCAACCTAAACCACCCCAGGTAGATCTTCCCCAACCAGTGTTTACTTCTGTTGATGCTGAAAGTGTTCCAATACTCGCAGTCATTCCTATTCCAGTTGGTTGTACAGTTTGATTAGAAAAACTCACACCCCAACTTAAATCACCCCAGTTAGCTCTTCCCCAACCAGTGTTTACTTCAGCATTAATTGTTACTGATCCAAGGCTAGCTGTTAAACCAATTCCTGTTAAATCAACCTGTACAAAATTTTCATTATCACCCCAAACTTGTTGACCCCAAGCTTCTCTACTCCAACCTAATTCTACGTTAGCATCAATAGTAGGTGAACCTAGAGAAATAGTTGTTCCAATTCCTGTTGGAGTTATAGCTATAGAACCTTGATCTTGCCATCCTCCTTCTCCCCAAGAAAGAGCTCCCCATGCATCTTGAACAAGATCAACAGGGCCACCCATTCCAATTCCATGCACATAACAAAAATAATAAAAGTCAGTGTTATTGGCAGGAGTAATTTCTACATATCGAGTGGTTGCGGCATTAAAAGAAGCTGTAGTTGTGTAATCGCTTTCAGGAACTGTAGATCCGTCTAAATTATAAGTTACACCAGTTGTAATTCTATAGGAATTTGGTGAGGATGCATCAGTTGTAAATAATAATGGATGATTAACATTAGAAGAATCGTTTTGATTAAACCTTAATGTAGAACCTTGAACCCATTTAATTTCACCAGGTCCTGTTGAATTTCTAACTCCGTCTAGATAAAAAACATTACCTGTACCACCACCATATAAGTTTCCACTTGCGACAGTGACTGTATATGTTTTATCGGCCATAGGAGGCTACCTCCTAATTAACCTGATATCCTTAAGATACTGGCAGTTGATGTGTTTGCTGGGAATTGAATTGTGAACGTTCCAGATGTTGCTGTTTTATCTCCACCAAAATCTAAAACACAAACCGCAGCGTTAGATTGATTTGTATTATAAATTAAAGCACCTCTTGCAGTAATTGTTGCAGACGTGAAAGATAAATTTGCAAACGTTGTTCTTGCAACACCAGCTGAAATAGAAGTTCCAGAGTTTACTAGAGTTCCACCTCCTGCTGAGTAAGATCCTGAGTTACTAACTTCGTTTGTTGTTGTGTAAACAGTTGTTGCTGAATTTAAAGTTGCTGAGCTAGAATAAAGAGCTAACTTGAAAGTGTTTCCACCAGATCCTGATGCTAAAAAATTTTGTTTTGCTTCTAATAGTTGTTGTTTAAAACTATTTGCTACCGCTTGTGTAATTGCCATAAAACTCCTTATTGTTTTCCTATACGAGGAACACCAGCTTGATATTCATCTCGTCTTCGTCTTCCCATCGCTTCAATCGAGAAGGCCTCTACAGCTTGTTTATACTTATTTTCATATAGTGTCAACATATCTTGTGGGCCTTTTAAAAATCCGTAAGCCTCTATTAGGCATGCATACAAAAGTCCGTTGGGAAAGTTCGTACCTAAATATGAGGTACTATTTGTAGCGGATAATCCAGTGGGTTTCAAGATATAATTTATCTGAATTTCATAAGTTTGATCTGGAACAGGAGCAAATACAATATTGTTCGCATCCCACCAACCATAGTATTTTGGCTCTCCAGTAGCATCTGTAGGGTTATATTCGCTCATAAAATTAGTGTCTCTAAACTGTAAAAAGCCTCTGTCTTCGCTGCCACTTGGTGGTTTAACAATCTGAGCTGATCTAATAACTAAGGTATCTTGAGGAACTAAAATATATCTTTGATTTACAACTAAGCTAGCTGTAGCATAAAATCTGTTGTTATCAGAATCAACATCTCTTAAAATTCTAAATTCAGCGTCCTCAATAAAACCTTGAATGATAGTATCGGTAAACACTGTTGAACTAACTTCTGTGTAATCTCTAATTTTTTGTTTTAATTCTAAATATGTCATGCTCTATCATTTAAAGGACTTACAATACTTTGAAATCCTCCTCCTGTTTCTGTTGATGTTGCAGCTGAATTAACTGTAAAACTATA
>CAACVD010001663.1_pt1 | contig 10630 bp, 19 predicted proteins | sample 2381771 | NCBI WGS metagenome assembly CAACVD01 (sample SAMEA5211965, study PRJEB30684) | marine metagenome | biome: Marine; feature: Epipelagic; material: Water | collected 2015-10-15 | depth 15 m | reverse complement strand
AATGACAGACGAAACCAACCATCAACGCAACGCCCTGCTCAAGCAGGTGCATGACATGCAAGCCCGTGAGTTCAAGGTCCGCAAGTTCCTGCGGGAGCTGGACAAGGACGAGACCCTGGACCTGAAGGGTGCGCACAATATGTTCACTAACCTCATGGAAGAATTCCTCCCCAATGGCTGACCACTTCTACATCAAGTGCCTTGGCGATATGTCAGGCTACGCCCCCTTCAAAGTCCATGACGAGGACGATTGGATGACAGTCATGTGGAACGACAAAGAACATGACCTCAATATATGGTGGGATGACTTCAAGAACCAGTGGCGATGGGCTGTTTATCGCTTACGCATGACTGGCTTCACGTGGGACACAGAGACCGACCCCGAAGTAGCCAATGGCTATGCGGAAGTAGCAGAAGATTATGAGGGGCACTGAAGACATCGTAGCATGGGGGTGGGCAGGCATCCTGCTCACCCTGCTTTACCTCATCGCAACACAAGTACAATGAAGAACGATCACGTAGACCCCCTGTTTCAGGGGATCATGAACGCCATCAGTGGGCAGATGGACTTCGTGTCCAAACGAGTGACACTGAAACTCAGTGACGAAGCGCACGAGAAGCACAAAGCAGAGAAGCGCAGAGTCAAAGCAATCAATCCTAAACGACACATCAACCGATGACCGACACTACCCCATGGTCCGTCCAGCAAGCGATGGCCCTGAACAAACTCTTAGACCTCATCGACGACATCATCGAACGTGAAGTAGATGACACGTACATGAAGGAGAAGTACGAGACGAGATACAGAAAAATCCTGGACGTCATGTTCCCCGAACGTAAGTCCATCCGCAACCCACACCAACCATGAACAAGACAGACAGCAAGGCGCGCTACGTAGTAGCCTACTTCGCAGGCAAAGAGAGTGAGGGCGTGGAATCCGATTGGATTCCGTGTTACGACATGACCGATGCCGTCAACCACAAGCGGAAGATCGAACGAGAGAGCGACTTCGGCACCATCACCATCACCAAAATTCTTGAACGCCATGACCACTAAGGTTCGATTCCACTTGGGCCGAGGCCCGAACTATCAGCGTTGGCAAGTCCGCTTCGGCGACAACCCGCCAGAGTACTTCGACCCCGAAGACGTCATCATTGAGATGCACAACGCCGTCCTCCGTAACCAGCGGGGCACAGCAGAGAAGATTCTCAATGGAGAGAACAAGACTGTCTGTGCATGGGTCGAGTGCGACCACCTTGTGGTCAAGCCCCGAGGCCAGCACTACATCCCTGGGGCCAAGCAGTTCTGCCACTACAACCCCAAGCGCCGAGCGCATTGGTTCAACAACAACCGAGAGGACATCGACAACACCAAGCACAAGTTGCTGGCTACGTTCGGTCGACTCATCATCATCCCACAAACACATGACAACACTTCTACGCAAACTGAAACGCAAGCTGTCGAAACAGCCGATTGACAACTCCATCTACACCATGCGTGTATACCGACACGAAAGCGCGTGGGTGTTCGACCACTATGGATTGGGGTTGATAAAGGAACCTTTCGTTGCTGGTGCTGACGAAATCTTCGATGAGATTGCTCACCTCCGAGCCGTCGACCCTTCTCGCGCCCGCATAGACATCCTATTCAGTGACGTGCAGTTCCCTGGCTGGCAGATTCTGGCCGAACATTTGGGACCGAGCATGGGGGGTGACGACTACCATATCATCTCAAGTGAGTTTGAAACGCTGGACACCCACGAGTTCTGGCTGTGTCCTGCTTTGCTGAAGTACTTCGCAGATGCCCCAGACAAAATCTTCATGAAAGTAACCAACGTATCTACACGAGTATGAATTCAGCAGAAAGATTTAGAATAGCCAAAGAGCGTGTCCGAATGGAGCGCGAGCAGTTGACGGCCATGTCAACCAAGATTAAGATTCACTCCGCCTCCTCGGAGCGGATTCGCCAAGCGATCATGACCACCGTGTGCGATGTCTTCGACCTGAACGCCGAAGACCTAGTGGGGCGGTCACGACTGAAGCAAATAACGATAGCGCGGCACGCATACTGTCATCTGTGCTCAAGCCTAGACCCGACATCCACACTGATGAGCATCGGCAGGAGCATAAGGAGAGACCACAGCACGGTCATCAACAGCATCAAGAAGTGCAACAACATGCGAGAGACGGACTATCGTTACGCAGGGAAGTTTCAGCAATGCATTGAGAAACTGTCAGAGTCGGCTGACGAAGACCTGGCCCGCATCAAGTTCAAGCCAGAGCACATGCAACAGAAGAGCACGAAGCGTCAGCGCGACATGCAGAAGGCTATCGTTGCCATCGATATTGTGACAGACTTCATGAAGGTCTGGGACAATAGTATTCTGAAAGACGGGTTCAGTCAGAACCCGAAGGACTTAGTGGCCTCCTTGAACGACATCCGTACCAAGGCCGCACTGAATGGATTTTAATCACACAGCAAAACAACCATGAAAGGGAAACACACACACAAAATGTGGACTGGTCCTGAGGAGCAGCTCCTGCAAGAACACTTGGATGACATCTTGGCCGAAAGCGGCAGAGGCATCAAAACCTCCACCCCAACCATTCGTCAACTCGCTAATGCACTCAGTCGCACGGAGTCCAGCGTCCACAACAAAGCTCGTCTGCTCGCCCTCGCAGAGGGGAAGCTGAAGACAAAGTCCGACAAGCTTTCCAAGGAGGCAGGGACTCTCGCCCCTGTGCAGATCAAGCTCCCTGTAACGCCCGTCGAAACAGACTTCTTTGAAAAGAACGACACGGTCCTGCGGGCTATCTACAGCGTGGTCGAGTACGATCAGTTCATCACAATTTGCAACACCCTCAAGAACAAATGAGTCAATATCAATTCAAGACCACGAACATCCGTGGCAAGCAGTACGTCGAAGTCAACGAGCGTATCAAGTTCTTCCGTCAGGAGGAGCAGTACAAGAACTGGGGCATCACGACCGAGTTCCCGATGCTCACCACTGACGAGTGCCTGTGCCGATGCACCATCACCGATAAGGACGGGATGGTCATTGCTGTCGGTCACGCCCACGAGAACCGCTCGTCGAGCAACATCAACAAGACGAGCTACGTCGAGAACTGCGAGACGTCAGCCGTAGGCCGCGCCCTGGCTATGCTCGGCATCGGTATCGATACCAGCATCGCCTCAGCCAACGAGGTGGAGACGGCTATCGAGCAGCAGGAGGAGAAGCCTGCCCCTAAGAAGCGGGCAGCCAAGAAAGCCCCTGCCAAGAAGGCTGCTCCGAAGAAGGAGGAGCCCAAGGCAGAGGCTGCCCCTGTCGATGACATCATGGACAAGGCGGTGAACTACATCAAGGGTGCCAGCGACAAGCGCAAGGCATACAACCTCATCGAGGGAAAGTACGGGGATCAACTCACCGACCAACAGCTTGCTGGTCTCTTTAAGTTTGTACGATGAAAGAAAAAGACAACGTTCATATGGTTAATTATCAAGACAGGATTGAAAACGTATTCGATCCAGAAATCGTTCAGACTTTGGCACTGGTTCTGGACCAGGCCGTCATGATTGCTGAATACCGATGTTTCTCGGAACTCACGAAATATTTAGAAGCTATGCGTGCAGACCTTGAGGAGAACTACGGCCACTTCATAAGCGCAGAAAAATGAGTATGCGAGCCCAACTGAAAGAACGGTACGGCAAGGAGCACTTGTCGTACTCCTCCCTGAAGCATGCCTTGAAGGACATGCGGCACTGGGAAGCGTACATGCGCGGTGAAGTCCAGTACACCAGCGACGCCCTCGTGTTCGGCAATCTCTACGACTGCCTGCTCCTGACCCCACAGCAAGCTCCTGACCAGTTCATTGTGATGGACGAGGAGGAGCTGTCCAAGGGGATCAAGGCCAAGAACATCAAGGCTACGAAGGAGTACAAGGACAGGGTCAAGGTCTTCCATGACGCCGCCCAAGAATCGGGGCGCACGGTTGTGAGTTCCGATGACTGGAAGAAAGCCGAGGACATGATCGAGCGGCTTGATAAAGAGGGGTTGATCCACTCTGTGCTTACAGGCGGTGAATCTCAGGTGGAGTTCAACGAGGATGTAGACGGTGTCCCACTCAAGGGGTTCATCGATTACTTGCACCCTGACTTTGTGTGCGACAGCAAGTCCACCCGAGCGATGGACAAGTTTCGATACGATGTCAACGGCTTCTGCTACGACATCCAAGCCTACATCTACCTGCTCGTAACAGGCAAAACAGATTTCTACTGGCTCGTGCAGGAGAAGTCTGCGCAGTATTATCCTGGGCTCGTCAAGTGTTCAGATAAAACGCTGTTCTCTGGTGAGATGAAATTCAACGAGGCTGTATCCAACATCCAGCAGTGGTTGGCTACACCTGAAACCGAAGCCGAGGGTTATGCACAATTCGAGGTCTGACCTTGCGTATATAGTGGCCCTCGCTATATTCGTTCTGCTACATATTATTTAACACACTCAACAAATGACTGAGAGAAAGCCCGATAGTGTGCTTGTCGGCTGGGCCGATGACCCCATGTACAATGACAAAGGAGAACTCATTAGCTGGAGGCTGAAGCTGAAGGACCATGAGCTCCAGGATATCATTGACAAATACCTAACCACCAAGAGTGAGCGCGGCGGCGGAAACGCCTACCTCACTATGTTCATGAGCCGTAGTGGCAAGGCGTGCTGCCGAGTCTACGACCCGAACAGTGAAGGTGCCAAGGAGGCCCGTGCGAAAAAGCAGGAGGCCGTAAAGGATGACCTTCCGTTCTAAAGCACTGCCTTGTAAAGGTCCTATCTATCATCACATCGTCAAGGTTTCGTACACTAAGTCGCGGCGCGACATAACTGTAGAGACATGGGTGATCACGAGGTACACGGATCCTGTAGACATCATGATGTACGACGATTGGACTATGAATCGTCTGCGTCAGAAGTACTACGGAAACCGCAAGCTCAAAGAGAAACCCATCAGGATTCTTGAAGTCCTGGAGACGATAGTGATGGGCAGACAATACCGAGAAAAGGATGACACGCAGAGACCAGATAGTAGCGGCCACGAACAGGGTTCGCGAGCTGCTGCTAGAAAAGAATGATGCTTACGGAGACAGTGCGCTGTCCCCCCTAAACATCTTTTCTTCTGCCAGTGCCGAGTATGGGATACGACAGCGTATCGACGACAAGCTAAAGCGCATCAAAAACGCGGGCTTGAACGACGCTACGGAGGACACCCTACTCGACCTGGCAGGGTACGTCATCCTTCTAATCATCGCTCGCGATGAAGGTCACGATCTTCAAAAACATATACGAGAAGAGCACACCGCACACGATAACCCTGTCTCAAGCACTTGGGAGGATTCAGAACGGGAGCTCAAGTACCACAGTTCATGAAGTAAGGTCGGGCGAGAAGGAGAAGAAGATGCAACTCCCTGCTGTGCTTTTCAGCGGGGAGTTTTCGTCTCGGTCCGACGACAACATCAAAGAACATAGCGGATACATCGTACTCGACTTCGACCATGTCGAAGTAGAGGCGACAAAGAAGGTGCTTGCAACAGACGACTATGTCTATAGCTGTTGGGAGTCCCCCTCTGGCACTGGCGTAAAAGCGCTGGTCCGAGTAACCAACCCAGAGCGACACAGGGATCACTTTAGAGCTCTGGTCCGATACTTCGACGGGAGGTATGGTCTCGACCTAGACGAGAGCGGCATCAATGAAAGCCGCGCGTGCTTCGAGTCTTACGATCCTGACATCGTCATCAAGACGGTTAGTGAGAAGTTCGGTAAGTTCGTTAGTGAAGAGAAGTTTGAAGAGCCGCCGACGGAACCGTCGCCGCAGTACACGGACTATCAGAAGCTGAACGTCGCCGCCCGCATGGTGCGCAATGCACCGCACGGAGAGAAGCACAACGTGCTCATCAAGGCAGCCACGCTATGTGGTGGTTACATTGCCGCAGGAAAGATGGAGGAGGACGAGGTCGTCCGTGTCCTCTCTAGGGAAATCTCCAAGCGTGACATTGACAGTCTCGAAGGAGCACGTAAAGCAATTCGCGAGGGCATCGAGCACGGAAAGACGCGCCCGATACGAGACATCATCCAGCAGGAGGAGGAAGCCGAAAGGCAGATGCGGATTGAGGACGGGGACCTGAGCTTCCTGGCTGACGGCGACGACGACTTCCAGTGGATCGAAGACTACAGCCAGGGTAGAATCGCTCAAGGACTAGACACAGGTAGTGAAGAGCTGGATAAATTCTTCCGCTACAAAAAAGAGTTTCTCATCATCAACGGGCACAGCAACGTGGGTAAGACTACGTCCGCCCTGTACCTGATCATGAACGCCGCCATCCGACATGACTGGAAGTGGCTGATCTATTCTGCAGAGAACCGTACATCGAGCGTCAAGATGTCCTTGATGCAGATGCTGTGCGACAAGAAGGTTTCTAACATGACCTACCAAGAGCGTAAGAGCAGCTACGAATGGGTCAACGAGCACTTCTTTATCGTCAGCACATCCAACGTGTACACCTACATGGACATGCTGCTGTTTATGGAGAAGACGCACTTCTACCACAACGTGGACGCTGTGTTCGTGGACCCCTACAACAGTTTGCGACTGGACCTGCGCAAGTCGGAGATGCAGAACACTCACGACTATCATTACGAAGCGGCTACGGCTTTCCTGACGTTCAGCAACAAGCATGATGTGGCAGTGTGGTTGAACATGCACGCCGTCACTGAGGCACAGCGCAGGAAAGGTGCTGACGGACTGCCTATGGCCCCCTACGCAGAGGACACTGAAGGGGGAGGTAAGTTCGTGAACCGCGCGGACTGTTTTATCACCATCCACCGTAAGGTGCAAGCTGAGGATCCACATACAAGAAGTATGACGGAGCTTCATGTTCGTAAGGTCAGGGAGACCGAGACGGGGGGGCAACCCACATCGTTGGAGGAGCCGTTCCGTATGGTCATGAACACCAGTCACACTGGGTTCATCGAGTGGGGTAAAAGAAAGCCGATTGTCACCCCGAAGACCTTTACTGGTGGGACTCAGGAGGAACTTGATATTGACAAAATGTCCTGGGGTATGACCCCAAACACTTCATTTCACAGTATATTACAGGGTAATGAAGAAGAGGAAGCAGGGGACAAGGCCGAGTAAGAAGCGAAACCTGGGGAAGTTCAAGAGCTCGATAGAGAAGTACTGCAATGATCAGCTTCGCGCTGCTGGGCTGGACTTCAGGTACGAAGAGAAAGAATACTTGCTGATGGACAAGTTCAGGTACCCCAACAGGTACCTGAAGATGACCGCGAAGCGCAAGGACTTGAGCGACCGTAGCAACAGCATGCAGCTCCCAATTCGATACACTCCTGACTTCGTAGCGAAAGACGAGAGCTGGGTGATCGAGACGAAAGGCTACTTGCATTCGCACCACGACTTCCCCATGCGATGGAAGCTTTTTCTACGTTACCTTGTTGATAATGACATGGACTGTGCTGTTTATATTGCCAAGAATAAGCATCAAATTGACAAGGTAATCGAAGACATCAAGAAGATGCGGGATGCCGAAGCTGGGTGAAGACATACAGGGGTTGAGTAAGACGTATCATGGGGCCTGTCTCCGTATGCATGATGCGATCAACGAATTGTACGAGTCCCTGCACACCAGAGATGGCGACGCTCAGATTGATATAGAGTATGTCTACGATCGAATCAGCGACTACAGGAAGTGGTTACTGATTGAGGCCGACCTCATACGAGAGGCGGTCAGACAATACGATGAGCGTTAATCTACAGAGACGTAAAGCATCTTGGCGTGACGGCGGTGTAGCCGCCACCCGCTACGAACGGGCCAACCCTGGAGTCCGAAAGTCCTCTCGCGAGGAGGACATTCACATGCACATTGATTACTGGCACGACGACCGTGGTGTAGATGTGAAAGGGAACAACCTTCCAGATGAGATTTGGGTGGAGTTCAAGAACGTGAACGGAGATCACGGCTGGGTATTTGGGGATGCAGAGATCATCGCTTTCGACATGCCTGAGCTCGCTGCCTTTGCTGTCGTAGACAGAGAAGAACTAAAACAGTACTGCCGAGACAACGTCGACTTTACGGCCATTGTGCCTAAATCGGAGGCGTACAAGAAGTGCTATCGGCGCAAGGGGAGGGAGGATTTGATTACGTATCTCGTCCTCGATGATCTGCAGAAGCTGGAGAGCTACGACTTGATCGGATACTGCACTACATACATACACCCTGAGACCAATAAGGTTTGTAGTGTATTTAAGAAGCCCGTATCTTAGCAGTGAGTATGGTGTTCCCGCTAGCTATATGGCGGTCTCTACCCTGGTTCACGATTGGTTAGGTTTGTTTCACAAACGGGTAGAGAAAAGAGGGGGGTACTCTCTATAGCGATTGATTGATACGGAAAGGGGGGCGCAACGGCGTCCCCCTTTCTTATCTCTTAACCTGCATACCAGGTCTTCGCTTCTTCTTGATCTTGAACTTCCCCCCATATTCAAAGTTCCTGTGAAACGGGATCTGCGGGTATTCAATAATATAATACCCTGGGTTCAAGTAGTCCTCTATAACTTTTGCTGGAGGTATACCCAAGTCACCAGATAGCTTCGCTTTGGACTGGTTGTCCCCCCGCTTGAGCATCCTTTCTTGCTTTATGGGCCTCTCTTGAGCCAGCTCCCTCATCCGCATGTTGAACTTGTTGACTAGTTCTTGAGCCTCTTCTCTTGATAGCCTAGCTTCTGATGCGGATGTGCCGAAATAACTTATACCAAGATCGTTATCGGCTTGAATTGTATACTTCTCATACAGGTTTTCGGCCTGCCTCTCCTTCCCTGCTTGGAATGCTTTCTTGGCTGCGGGGTCTACCTGAACGAACTCTTCAAACTCCATCTGTTGAGCTGGAGCATACATGCTGTTGAAGGGTCCGCCAAAATCATCATAACCTACTATTTCTTCATTCCCGTCATAGCGACTTCGGTGCCACTCTTCTACCTCTGGGGAGTTTTTGTACTTCTGCCCCATTCTATTCAGAAGCCCGTGGTTTTCGCCTCCTCCAGCATCAAACTTTTTGGCGGAGAGCTGACCCTTCGCCCACTTCTTTAGTATGATAGCATAAGAATCTGTGGATAGAGATGAACTCCCGACCTTACCTCCGATCGGAACAGCGTCCAGCATCTCATTAGTAGCAAGAGCCATCGTCCTTCTCACCTCTTCGGCGGACGCATCGCGGAGTTGTTGGGGCAGTTGTTCATTTTGACCCTCCAGCCTCTCAATTTCTAGCCTCTGACCATCGTTAGGGTTTTCCATACCCTTCAGCCGTTTGAGCCTTTCTTTATTGTCTGCTACTCTAGCTGCATCTGCCGAGATGAAAGGCTCAAACATATCTTCACCCTCCACGCTCATACCGCTTTTGTCTATATAACCGAGCTCCTTGCCAATGCCAAGGTCATCCTCGACGAACATATCGGCGATGCGGTCCCTACTTGGGTCTCTCTTCGTGACCTCTACACCACGGATGTTCTTGATCTTCGGGAGGGTCACCGCAGGAATACCTGCACTGACAGCACCAAGCATGACGTTGCCTGCACCAGTAAGCAGGTCGCCCCCAGCCATCTCTGAAATACCAGAGCCGATGGCTTCCAGGTCTCCAGCAGCAGTCAAAGCGAGGAAGGGATCAGTCGATGGTAGACCAGCAGGGTCGTCAGCATACACCCCGTACTCGTCCCTCAGACGTGTCTTCTCTGCCAGCTTCCGCTGGAAGTCCTCGTCTAGCATCTGAGCTAGTGCAGCGAGCTCTCTCTCCTGCTGGAGTAGTCCCTGCTGAGAAGCAAGAGAGTCAACTCTAGATGGGATTGGCCCTCCCCCAGGAACCCCACCCCCGTTTTGATATTTCTTTACAGCCCTCATCTTAATTCTTAATCACAATCTTTTTGTCTCAGCTCATCAACAAGTGCATCAAGGTGGTCGATACGCTTCTCCAGATGCAGCAGCCTCAGGTTCTGTTCCGCGTCGTCAGGGAGACTACCCATTTCTCCACGCGGCCACTTGATCCTGAACTCTGAGTTCAGTTCGATCTCCTGGTTGTGACGCATGGTCTCGATCTCCAACGCATTGAGCGCGGACATGATCGTGAAGTACAGCGTAACGGCACCGCCCACACCCACTACGATCTGCACCAACCACTTGATGTTGATGCCAAAGTTGGTGTCGTCGTCTATTTTCACTTCTTTACCTTTTCAACGGTTCTGCCCGCGAAGTACGCACCGAAGGCAGTGAGCATCAACACCTGCAGCAGGTCGACGTAGCTGTCCTTGACATTGAAAGGCCAGTTTTCCATGCTGTCAGCTACCATGGTGAGCATGAACATGGTCATCAGGCAGATCAGTGTAAGAGGGCGGATCATCTTAGCCAGCTTCACATCGCTCCCCATGTCCGCCTTCCATCGCTCAGTCACCTGCTTCTGAGCCTCTACCTCTTGCTGCTGCTTGAGCTTCTCGAACTCTAGCTTGTCTTCAGTAGATACACCTGGATCTTTGTCTACGAGGTTCTTGACCATGCCGAGCACCCCGCTATCTGGGAGCAGGTCCCC
>CAACVD010001662.1_pt1 | contig 10631 bp, 2 predicted proteins | sample 2381771 | NCBI WGS metagenome assembly CAACVD01 (sample SAMEA5211965, study PRJEB30684) | marine metagenome | biome: Marine; feature: Epipelagic; material: Water | collected 2015-10-15 | depth 15 m | reverse complement strand
TACAAGTGAAAAAAGCGGTAACACTAATTTAATAGCTAGTAATGATTTTTTTGAATTAAATCACGAAGGTTCATATTTTGTATTTAATGAAATTAGAGATACAAAAAATCAAACAGTTGATAGTAAATTTGACACTATTGTAAGTCAAACAATTCAAGGAGGAAGTTCTGATACTTTAAATGTTTCTCTTTCAAATTGGTCGGTTGAAACATTAGGAAAATGGTCTGGTAAAGTTGTAATACAAAAAAGTACAGATGGCGGCTCTACGTTTGAAGATTATGTTGTTGTGGGTGATACAATAGAATCTTCTGGCGCAGACAATATTAAAAATTTCTCATTTGCATCTTCTGAACCTGAACCTATAAATACAATTATTAGAGCAAGATTTACTGGTGGTTCTGGTCATGGTATAAGCGGAGCGGCTTGTAATATTTTAATAAAAGCTGAAAACCCTTATAATGTAGTTGTAGTAAAAATTGATACATTTATAAGTGCTACAGAAGTAACTGCAACTATTCTTACTCCCTTTCAAGAAACAATTAGTGATTATAATAACACTCATAGTTCGTCAAAAAGCGATTATAAAAAAGGCGATAAAATACAAGTAACAGCTCCTTTTTCCTACTCTGGTAGTGGTTCTAATATAGATTTTGCAAATTTAGATTTAAATAATGATATTTTAAATATTAGGGGTTGCGTATATTCAGGTGACGATCAGGATGGTACTTTATATGTACTTACAGATGATGGAACAGCTAGCGGAAAAAGAGTTATAACATTTACAAGAACTAGTGGCACATTTGGTAATGCCGTAAGAAACGCTACTTTAACAACAGCAATTCAATCAGAATTTACTTTATCTAAAAAATCAGTATTTGATATTGATTTAGAAACAATAGGAAGCGATGATTATATAGCTGTATTAGGTTATACACAAGCGTCAAGTTCTTCTGATAGAAATGCTTATGCAAGCACTGATTATGGCACTCAACTAAAAGTAATATATTTTAAAATTTCTAATGGTGTTGAATATCCATATGGAAGAACTTTAACGGTAAATAACAATTACTCATGGTATCAAGGCGGCAGTATAGGAGTTAGCCCGTCTAAATCACTTCTTTTTAAAACAAATGTTAACCACTCTAGTGGCATACGGACATATAGTGGAGATTTAAATTCATATAATTCAAAATTTTATGGATCATTAAATTATGAGGATAACTCATTAAAAGTTATTACCGATAACACAACCAATAGACCCTATAATGATGGGTATCCTGCATACGTTGATATAACATATATTTCTGATAGCAATACTTTTTATGCTATTGATAAAGATTCTGAAATTGTAGATCAGATAACAGAAAATGCTGAGTATAGAACATCGTTTGATGTTAGTGGCGAAATTCCTTCTAATATAAAACCAATCGGTGGTTTTTCTGACGGAACAAATTTTTATATCATAAGAACTGACGGAACAGGATTACAGTATAGTGTAGGAGCAGAAACAAAATATTATGAATGTTTAGTTAATGATCCTTCAAGCGGTGCATTTGCAACACAACAAAGCATTGGTGTATGGGGTGAAAGGTTCCCTAGAATAAAAGATTGGTATGAAGGTGCTTTTTCTAAAAAAAATGGATTTCCTAAATCTGTTTCAATATATGATAATAGATTAGTTTTTGCAGGAACTAATAAAAATCCAAATACTTTATGGATTAGTGCAATAGATGATTTAAATAATTTTAATCTTGGGTCATTAGACACTAATGCTATTAAAATAACTTTATCTTCTTTAACTCAAAATGATATACAATGGCTTTGTTCAGCAAGAAATTTAGTTATAGGAACATCAGCTAACGAGTGGTCACTTGGTTCTGGAAATCAAAACATACCCATAACCCCCACTGAATTTAACTTAAAAAGACGTTCTCAATATGGAAGCTCTCAACTTCAAGGATTACTTGTAAACTCTGCTGTATTATTTTTAATGCGTCAAAATAAAAAAATTAGAGAGTGGTATTTGCAAGAAAACCAAGAAGACTATTTGGCATCAGATTTAGCTTATATTGCTGAACATATTACTGGTGAAGGTATAGTTCAAATGGCTGTACAAACGCAACCTACTACTATTATATGGATGGTTCGTAATGATGGTGTTTTGGTTGGTTTAACATATGAGCGTGAAACTAAAACATTTGCTTGGCATCGTCACACATTTGAAGGAACTGTAGAATCTGTTAGTGTGTTACCTACAGCTAGTGATGAGGATAAAGTATTTTTATCTATTAAACGTCCTGATGTTGAAGAAAGAGATATTGTACAATTAGATAAACAAAATTGGGGAACAGATTATACTACTGAATATTCTGGATTAGATTTTTATACAAAAACTTCTACACCAGAAAATGTTTTTCCTAACCCTACATTTTCGGATTCTAGTCAGTGGGTAGAAGGCAGTGGATGGACAATAGCTAATGGTAAAGCAACTTGTGATGGCACTGACAACGCAAGATTATCTGAGAATATTCCTTATGGAGAAGTTCCATTAAATAAAACAGTTAGAATTAAATTTGATATAGTAGAATACACTTCTGGTTTAATTGCCCCTGTAGTTGGGGCTTATAATGTTGGTAGTAATTTTTCAGGAATAGGAACTTACACAGAAGATATTTTATGTGATAGTCCTAATACTACTGATAAATTTGAATTTATGTCTCGTGATGGTAATGGTTTTGTTGGAAGTATTGATAATGTTGAATCATTTATTTTAACAGAAGAGATAGAAAATTTAGATCATTTAGAAGGTAAAAATGTTACCGTAGTAGATGGAGGAACAAAATTATCTTCTACATATACTGTCACTAGTGGTAGTATTACAATACCACCTACAGGCAATAATGTATATGCAGGACTGCCGTACACATCTACACTTGCTCCGTTATACTTAGATGCAAATGGTAGTATGGGTTCTAAAAAGTCTGTACCGCACGCTGTGATTAGATTTAAAGACACATTAAAAGCAAAGGTCGGGCAAAAAGAATCTGAGACATACGGTGAAAATGATACTTCTGTTTTAGATGAAGTAAAATTTAAAAGTTCAACAGTTTTAAATAATGAAGATGCAGAAGTATGGTTAAGTAATGCTAATGAATTTTTGCAAACAATATATGTAGTTCAAGACGAACCAAGCCCCTGTACTGTGTTGGCAATGGTTGTAGATGTGGAGAGTGTGTAATGTTAAACTTTGTTATGGGAGGAATGAGTTTAGCTAGTGGTATTATGGGTAGCCGTAGTGCTAAAAAAGCGGCAAGAGCAAGAGCTAGAGCAATTCGCGAAATGGCTGACTACAATGCTCGTGTAAAAGAAATGGAATCTCAATCTGTATTGCAAACAATGCGTGCAGAAACAACTCGTGCATATAAAAGTAAACGCAGATCAATGGCGGCACAACGTGCGGCGTATGCTAAAACAGGTGCGGCTGTTTCGGGTACACCTCTTAATGTAATGATTGAGCAGGCGGTTGAAATGGAAATGGGGATTCAAAATCAAAGGCGCAATCGATTGCTTGAATCTCAACAGCTTGAGCAACAAGCAAAAACAACTCGTTATACAGGTGACATTCAAGCTCAACAGGCAATACAAGCGGGTAAAGCGGCGGCAAGACAATCCTTGCTAGGTGGAATTACTGGTGCTGTAGGTACTTTTGGAGCAGGTTTAAGTAATATTAAAGCGGCTACTGACTCTGGAACTTTAAGTGCAGGGTTTGATAAACTTGGTTATAAATCATTTTTACAATAGGAAATAGTTATGCCTAAAATACCATTATATCAAGACCAATCTAGAATAGGAACAGCTAAAGGTGTAACTATTGACCCTACTTCTTATATAGAAGCATCTACAGCGGGTATAGAGCAAGAAGCTGATTTTATGCAAAATGTTTTAAAGTTGGGCGGGGAAGCAATTAATCAGTTTAAAAAATCAAAAGAAGAAGGAGATAAAGCTAATTATCAAACATCAGTAAATAATTTAAAAGTCGAGTTAGATGAGTTGCGTGCGGCTCATTCAGATTTAAATGATGTAGAATTTAACGATCAAGTTGTTAAGCCTAAATTAGATTCTTTTTATAAAGATTGGAGTGAAGGTCGAGGATTTGTAGATTTTAAATTATTCAATGGGTTATGGGAAAAAGATAAAAACACTTTTGAAACAAAGTACACTGGCTTGGCTACGGTATATAAAAACGAGCAATATGAAGTAGACCAAACAAATTTAGCTAATAGTTATTATAACGATAATAAAATTGTAGAAGGTGATTCTATTATAGATAACATCGGAACAATGAATCCTGAAGAAAAAGATAAAGCTAAAAAAAGTGGTCATTATAATAGAATTTTAACTAATATAATAAAATCAAAAAATCTTGATGAGTTGCGGCAAGTTTATAATGACAGTTATTTAGATACGCTAGCACCTCGTCAAAAATTTGAGTTAGAGCGGCTTGCTATATATGAAGGAAGAAGACTTTTAAGGGAAAAATATAAACCTTTTTATGATGAAGGTATTGATTTAGCTAAAAAGGGTGATTTAGGAAAGCCTTGGATTGAATCGCAACGACAAGCGGGGTCTTTACCAGAAGGTGCTTTACTTCTTTTTGAAGGTTTTGTTGAGGGGCAAGCATCACAAAATTTATCTGATTTAGATAAAAAAGGTCAAGAAAAAGCAACTGATTTAATCAAAACAATTAATAATTTTGCTGAAACTGGTGAGATTGTTATTCCTACAATGATAGGGGACAAAACAAAAGTTAAAACATTTGATAATAGATTTGATGCTTTAAATTATTTATTTGAAGAAGCGTCTAAATTAAATTTATCTCCAAGTACTGTTCAAGAAATGATGTCTCCATTAACAAGTGCTTTTGATAATGATGAAAGAAATGTTTTCTTTTTAGATGGAACAATAGAAATAAATGCTTTTCCCACATCTAATACTACTTACTCTCAAGAAAGAAATATTCTAATGGGTTATTTTAGGAAGCATTTTAACAGCATAGCAGGTAATTTGCCTTCGGGATTATACAATGAAAATTATCTTGCGGGAATGTCAGTAATTAACAAAGCAATATTAGAAGCTGAAAAACAAGGTATTGATATTAAAAAAGAAGAAGGCAATCAAATTATACAAGACGCTTTAAATCAAGTTTATGTAACTGCTAGGTCTTACGAAGCCGCTAGAAGTATGCGATCTCGCACTGATTTATACGAATTTACTTTAGATATTGGTGAAGAATTTTTCCCTGAGAAATAATTATGTTTAATACTCCTCAAGATTTTTATAACTACGGTAAAAGTCGTGGTTATTCTGATGACGAAATAAAAGAAAAGCAAAAGCAATACCTTGATCGTGGGTATTCTTTTAGAAATGAATCTCGTATTGCTTTTAAGCCGCACGAAATCTTACAAGAAATGAAAGCCGCTGAGCCGTCATTTGAAGGCGATCAGGATTTAGCTAACATCTTTGCCGCTATGGACAATGAAAACGCCGTAAGGACGTATTATGGGGCTAAAAACGATATACCTGCAAGGCAAATAGCTGACGGCTCTCAGAACATATCTATTGATATGCAAATTCGTGATGATTTTGAAATTAAAAAAGAAGACCCTATACCATTTCAAGAAGTAAGAACAAAATTACAAGAAGAGCATTCGGAGCCAGAAGATGACTCTTATTTTGATTTGCAGGGTTTGATTAGTCAGCATATATCTTTACCGCCCAAACCAGAACAAGTATCGGGTTATGTAAAACCAGAATTTGCCCTTCGTGATATTTTCTTTTTATCGGGTGAGCGTCAGTTTCAAGAGGATGCTTTAGAAGGCACATTAGATGTTGAGTATGATGAGCAGGGGGTTCCTCGTAAGGGTTCTGGTGGTATTGTAGGTAGTACAAGATATGGTACATATAATGTTGGTTTATCTCAGCGCATTATGGAAAACGTGCTTCAGGGTGATCGAGAACAAGTACAACAACTTATTGAAAACGATAAAATTATTCAGCAAAAAGTAGGTCAAGCATACGACTACAGTGACTACAATTACTTTAATCCCAAACGCGGTGGGATGATGGCACTACAAAGTGCAGGTATGATGGCTGAAAATGCAATACTAGGTTTGGCAGGAGCTACTGCTACAGGGTTTGCAGGTGGCGCGGGGGGTGCTGTAGCTGTTACTGCATACAATCAGCAGGTTGGTGCAGGCGACATGATGAAAGAGTACCTGTACGATAAAGATGTAATGAATATACCTGATGAAGAGTATCAGCGTGCATCTCAAATAGCCATGACTGTTGGTGTTCCATTCGCTTTAATTGAGCAGGGCGTTGGAATACCTATGGTTAAAGGTACTGGTTTCGGTACAGTTTTAACGCGACCTTTAAAACGGCGTATAATGAAAAAACTTATGAACGAGCCTAAAGCAGTTCAACGAATTGCATCTGGTGGAGTTGATGCCGCATATCGTATATTTGTAGAAACAGTTGAAGAAGGTGGTCAAGAAGTTACACAAGAAGTGGGAAGACAGGGCATGGAAGCCATGCAACCTGACAGTCCTTATCTTGAAGAAATAAAAAATATTATTACTAATGCTGATTATAAAAAGGCAGGAACTCAGGCTGTCGATACAATGATTCAGTCTTTACCTGCCGTAACAGCAATGGGTGGCTCATCTACGGCTATACAAGTAGCTTTTGATAGAAAGTATCTTGATGAGTTTGCAAGTGATATTGAAAAGGCTCAAAAAAGTGCCGACCCAGAAGCAGAAACATTTAAGGTTTATCGTAAAGCGGCTGTTAATAAGCTAACCTCTATGGGGCTACCTGTTGAAATATCAGAAGATTTGGTAGATCAGGCTATATATGCTGAAACTAATGAAGAGGTAAAAGACGTAATATCAAAAACCCAAAGTGCATTATTAGAATTTAATCCTGCTTTTGATCGTGTCGGACTGCGTGTTTTGACTAATAGCGATTGGAATAGCTTTGGTAAGTTTATGTCTGAGGAGCAACAGAATGATTTCATTCAAATGTTCCCAGAAATAAAAGATGATTTTTTGGCGGGTGTTCAAGGTGATGTAGATGCACGCAATAGATACAATGCTTATGTAAAAAACAATCAAGACGCTCAGTATCTTGACTTTCTTGTACAGCAAAACGTACAGCAAAAAGCAGAGCCGTCACCTCGTGGGTTAAGTGATAAACTTAAAAATGAAATACTTAATACTAATATACACGATGAAAAAGTTGAATCATATCGCCGTGAAGGTGAGTCTTTAGATGATGCTAAATTAAGACTGGTATATGATTTAGAAAATCGTGGGGATGGTTTTGTTCGTGAGCGTATAGCAAACATAAAACGCTCTTTGTTGCGACTAATACCAAACATTAAAATTATTGTGGCTCAAAATGATGAGCAGTATTTAGAGTTAACAGGATTGCAAAACCCTAGTGCGGGTGCTTATCAACAAGGCAGAATCATTTTAAATGAACAGCGTGTTAATAAAACTACGATAGCACATGAGGCATTTCACGCACTATTAGATCATTACTTGGGTGTGGACACATTCGATAAAGCTATAAACTCTATATTAGATAATGTAGTTAAAGTAGCCAGTCCTGATTTGATTAACAGAATCGAAACTCACCGAGAAATGTATTCTGACTACTCACAAGTAGAGCAACGTGAAGAAATGATTGCTGAGTTGGCGGGTATTTTATCTGCGGCACATGAAACATTGCCTTCTACGCGGTCAGGTATTAAAGGATTCAAAGACCGTATGCTTTCTATGGCGGGTTTAAAAACTAAGTCTATGGTCGATAAAGACGTAATAGATATGTTTAACTCGGTTGTTAATGGTTTTTCAGAAGGTGTAACGCTTACTGAAGAACAGGTATCGCCTGTATTGGGTAATATTAATCTTGAAAATGCTAACCGACAATTAGAACAACGTAACCCGCTATCTGAAGAATTTAAAGAAGCACTTAAAACACATGCTACATCTAAAGAGCGTAAATTAGGAGCTTTTTATGCTCGTCGTGGTAATTACAATCCTGTTACAGACTACGAGCTGTTAAAGGAAGCAATCCGTATATCTGAAATCAAAAAGGTTGACCCTCAACAATTTAAATCACCTGCTGATTTAATTGATAAGTTTGCAGGAGAGGTTAAAGCTAAACCTATAAATCCTAATAATGTCCCTGAGTTGGGTGAAAAAACAGAACTTGGTAGCAATTTTGAAATGTTTGAGGTTGATGAAGACCTTAGTATGCAACCTATTATTCGTAGGTTTGTTGATACACATTGGGGGGAAGATACAAATCCTTGGTGCATAACACAAGTACAAAAAAAAGAAGATTTTTATGAAGATAGTATTTATGGCGTAGACACATTAAGCTATGAGCAGTTAAAAAGTAGATTTGACCCTTTACTTAAACAAGTTGAATTAAAAACATTACCAAGGAACGATCTATTAATAGAAGAGGCAAAAGATCTTGACGAGCGTTTTTATCGTAGAACATTTAACCTTTTTGAAACCTTAAAAGAAAAATATAATATAGATTATATTGATGATTATCGTGAAAAAACAGGACATAGTATTTTTGACATTATTTATAACTCAGATGATCCGCATTTTTCAAGTTCATTAGGGTATGCTTATAACAGATTCTCGAATCAAGATATACAGGATGGTATTTTAGGATATACATTAAGTATTTCAAAATATTTTAAAGAAACTTTTGATAAAGAACTTTCATCGCTTTTAACTGAAGCATTAATAAAAGGCAATAATAAAACACAACTTTTTTCGTATCTTAATGACGGAAAGAAGCTAAAACCAGAACTTACCGAAGCATCTCAAAGATATTGGAGAATGTATCCCAATAAACAAATAGTATTTAAAAATGGTAAGCTACACGCTTTTGGGTCAAATGGTGTGTTTTACGATAGAGTAGATGAGGTTATTGCAGACCCAAGGAAAACTTTACAAGACTTTGTAGAAGATGAAGGTCTTGATTTCTTTGTATACTTAGGGGACAAGGGTGAAAATGAAACGCTTCAGGCGTTTTACATTAGGTCAGAATATCCTTTGAGCCCTAATGTTGATAGGGAAATAGAATTTATAACTAATTCTCGAATTGGATCAGATGGTCTTTTTGATCAAACAAAAACCGAAATAATAACAGAAGAACGACTTAAAGAAATTTCTATAGAATTTAATAAACCTAAATTATACGATAGGTATATAAATGTTAAAAATTTAAGACTTGAAGATAATTTACAATTCGCTTTATATGATGGACGCTCTACTAAAGAGCAACGCTCTACAAGTGATGAAGACTTAGATGACTTTTTGCGGTCTGTACAAGGTGCTTCTACTTCTGGTCGTTCTTTTCTTGATACAACTATTTCAAACTATGCTGAGATGCTTAAAGGGCTTGACCTTAAAGTTTTAATACCTACTGACAGAATATCCTTTGAGCAACAAATGGCAGAAGCGGTAAAGCTGTATGGTTTAGATGATGAAGGTAATTTTGACGAAGTTCAATTTATAGAAGAAATAACTAATATATATGTATTGAAGGGGCAGGAAAAGGGTCGCCCCTCATTTAACAGCACGCAACAAGCAGGTTTTGTCTTAGCTATTTCTTTGTTAGATCAAGCTGTTAAACAAAATCAATCCAAACTTTCGGATGCAAAAGTAGCTGACATGACCGAAAGGGTAGATTCTTTAGAGGCAAGAATTATATTTCAAAAATCTAAGATAGAGCAGTTTACTCAAATTTTAATTGAAGCCAGATCAGAAGCCGCTCGTGTGCTTGGTAGTCACAGAAACACAATCAGAGATGATTACTCTGAAGAAAACGTGTTAAAGAAAGCGTTGGAAGCCAGCCCAGAAGGTTTAAGCAAAATAGACGAGAACTATTTAAGAACACGAGCTAAAAATCTAAAAGAAACTAACGAGCGTATTGATGCTACAGAAAAAGCAGTAGATCAAGAAGACGATAATTATTACAACGATGTTTGGAATGATTACGCCGAATATACTTATAACAACCCTGCGTCTGAAAGCACATTAAATAAAATACGCAGTGCTGTTAAACAGATAACAACTAGAGCGGGTAAATTCTTTAGTAAATTTGGCGGTAAAGAGCAACGTATTCCTGATGCTCGTGCTAGAGGTGGTATATTAGAAACCGACAACTATATTGATAGACCTGAAATATTAGTAGCAAGACTGGCTGAGTTGTATATTAACGAAGATGTGCAACAGGGTAAGCCTCTTGATAAAGACTCAGTTATTAATCGTATTAAACGTGTATTAGAACAAGATGGACATGATTTCTCAGTTAGGGATATTAAAAAGGCTATCGCTGAGAACACCCTAAAGCAATATGACCTACGAAAACAGTATGTAGCTTTTCTTAGCTTGCTTAAAATATCAGCCACATTAGATGAGGATTTATCAGAAGCCGCTTCTAAAGTGTTTGATACTGAAAGAAAAGTGCGTGCTAATTCAGAGGATGTAAAAGCTGTTAAAGAAATACTAGACAAAATGGTGGCTAATCTGGATGCACTA
>CAACVD010000825.1_pt1 | contig 10655 bp, 22 predicted proteins | sample 2381771 | NCBI WGS metagenome assembly CAACVD01 (sample SAMEA5211965, study PRJEB30684) | marine metagenome | biome: Marine; feature: Epipelagic; material: Water | collected 2015-10-15 | depth 15 m | reverse complement strand
TAATTCCAGACGGACTCGATCTGGCGAAAGAGATTCAAGACGGTATGCCGATTGATCGCATGGTTGGTGCGGGCGGTGACGCGGGAGAGTCTTGCCCTGCTGCCACGCAAGACATTGATCTTAACCTAGAAAACAGGCAAGACGCCATCGACAATCACAACTATGGACCGTTGAATCCAAATCTTGACGACACCGGCAAGAATGATAGCTTTTGGCAAAGCATAGCTGACACATTCAATACAGACATAGAGGCAGCGAAAGAAAGTCGCTGTGGTAATTGCGCTGCTTTCAACGTCACCTCAAGGATAAAAGACTGCATCGCCAAGGGTATTGGAATGAATGATGGCGCTGATCCGTACGAGTCTGTCGAAGCCGGAGACATTGGGTATTGTCAGTTTCTGAAATTTAAGTGCGCCTCGATGCGCGTGTGTGACGCTTGGGTTTCTGGTGGTCCGATCACCGATGAAAAGATGGCGTCATAATGGACGTTGTGAATTTTCTATCAAGGTATCAGAAAACCTTGCAAACACGGGTAGATGACATTAGCATTTCCCTGACTAGCGGTAGTGCATCTGATATGGAATCATATCGTGCTATGGTAGGTGAGATTCAGGGGATCACCTACGCGCTAGAAGAGTTACGCTCCCTGCTAAAAAAGGTGAATTATGACGACGCTTCTAGTCCCTGATCACGTTCTCCGGCAACAGCAAGCCAAGAAAAAAGCTGAAGAAGAAGCCTCTAAAAAACCTGCACTAGATAGGATCCCGCAGCCCACCGGCTGGCGGATTCTTGTCATGCCCTATCAGGGCAAGGCCAAGACTGAGGGTGGGGTTTACGTCCCCGACCAAGCCAAGGACCGCGAAGCACGTGCCACTGTTGTGGGGTATGTGATTCGTCTTGGGCCACTAGCCTATCAGGATCCGGACAAGTTTGGTCCTGATTGCAAGCCGTGGTGCCAAGAGGGTGACTGGGTTTGCATTGGTCGGTACGCCGGATCGCGCTTCCAAATTGAAGGCGGCGAGGTCCGTATTATCAATGACGACGAAGTCATTGCAACCATCATCGATCCCGATGATATCAAGACATACGGAGCCTAGTATGCAAAATAATCTTGCTGAAAAGGAAGAAGAAGGCGTAGAGATCGTCACGGCTGATGAAGAAGAGCAGCAACCAGAAGAGGTTTCACGTGAAACATCTGAAGACGCCTCGGCGGAGCAGGAAGCGAAACCGGATGAATTAGAACAATATTCGGAGTCTGTTCAGCGTCGTATTTCGAAGCTGACAAACAGATTTCGTGAAGAAGAGCGTCAGCGTCAGGCGGCTATCGACTATGCCGAGGCGGTCAAGAAGCAGAATGATGAGCTTCGTGCTCGCATTGACAAACTCGATCAGTCTTACGTGGGTGAGTTTGGAAACCGCGTTGAGTCAGATGCCGTTGCAGCCAAGGAAGCATACAAAAAAGCGTACGACGAAGGTGACGCTGACGGGATGTTTGAGGCGCAGCAGCGGATTAGTCAAATTGCGTTAGAACAGGCTCGTTATCAGGAGGCCAAGCGCCGTAACGAAGAGCGTCAGCAGCAGCCGGCTCAACAACAGCCTGTACAGCAACAGCCTGTACAGCAACAGCCGGCACAACCTGATCCAAAGGCCGAAGCGTGGGCAGGGAAAAACGAGTGGTTTGGCAACGACCAGACCATGACATATGCAGCTTTTGGTATTCACAGACAACTTATTGAGGAAGAGGGGTTTGACCCCACCTCCGATGAGTATTATAGTGAGCTTGACAAACGTGTTCGCACGGAGTTCCCGCACAAGTTCGCGGAAGCAAAGCGCGACACCGGACCCAGAGTCGCTTCTGCTGGGTCAACGGCGTCAAAGTCGTCGTCTTCAAAGGGGCGCAGAACAGTCAAACTGACTCCATCGCAGATTGCGATTGCGAAACGATTGAATGTTCCGCTCGAGGAATATGCCAAGTACGTAAAGGAGTAAAGTTATGGCTGATAGAAAACCACGCGAAGCGACAACTCGCGCAAACACCCAGCGGCGCAAGCCCTGGACCCCGCCTTCGAAGCTAGAGGCACCTGAAGCACCGGCTGGTTATCAGCATCGTTGGGTCAGAACCGCCATTCGTGGTGAGGACGACAAAACCAACGTACACTCAAAGCTCCGTGAGGGGTGGGAACCAGTACGTGCAGACGAGTACCCCGAAATGGGAGATCGCTACCCAGTGATCGAGGAAGGCAAGAATGCTGGAATTATCGGCGTAGGCGGCTTGATGTTGTGCCGTATTCCAGAGGAAACGATCGAAGAAAGAACTGAGTATTATCGGGATCAGACCCGCAACCAGATGCGTTCCGTTGACGAAAACCTTATGAGGGAACAACATCCCTCAATGCCTATCCACAACGATAGGCAAAGTCGTGTAACTTTCGGAGGAAAAGATTCCTCCTAACCAATGAGGTAGAGCAATGGCAAACTCAAATGTTGCCTTCGGCATGAAGCCGATTAATACCGCAGGTAGCACACCAGCTACTTCCGGTACTAATGCGTATTTCATTAAGTCAGATGCAAGCGCGATCTTTCAAGGTTCTCCGGTAATCGCAACTAATGACGGCACCATCGCCGTCTCCAGTTCTGCTTCCGGTGATACTTTGAAATTCATTGGCGTTTTTGCTGGCTGTGAATACGTAGACGCAACCACCGGCAAGAAGAAGTTTTCGAACACATGGCCTGGATCGGGCAGTGCGAACACAAATTTCGACATCATCGCGAATGTGTACGACAATCCGATGCAGCGATTCGTTGTTTGTTCGGACGCAACTCTTACTGACAAGGCGACCGCAATCGCTACCATTTTTGAGAACGCAGAGTTCTCGGCTGAGTCTAACAAAGGCGCAGCAAATGGTAACACAACCACTGGTATCTCAACGGCACAGCTTGATGTATCGACCGCAGACGCTTCTGATCTTTCGCACCCGCTGAAGATTGTAGGTATCTTGGACGATTCCGAAAATGCTGATTTCACTGCTGCTGGTATTCCGCTGATTGTGATGATCAACAACCATGCCCTTACAGCACCTGCCACTGGCGGATCTGCTGAAGGCACAATCACGTAAGGAGGGTAGTGAGTTATGGCTATTTCTCGCGCACAACTCGCCAAAGAGCTTGAGCCTGGTCTCAACGCCCTCTTTGGCATGGAATACACCCGATACGAGGGTCAGCATGCTGAAATCTTCGACACCGAAGGCTCGGATCGAGCATTCGAAGAAGAGGTCATGTTGTCAGGTTTTGGCGCCGCACCAGTTAAGAACGAAGGCGCTGGAATCTCGTTCGACGACGCAAACGAGGCGTATACCGCACGGTATACCCACGAGACCGTCGCAATGGGTTTCTCGATCACCGAGGAAGCTGTTGAGGACAACCTCTACGACCGTCTGGCATCTCGCTACACTCGTGCCCTCGCCCGTTCGATGGCACACACCAAGCAGGTTAAGGCCGCTTCCGTCCTTAACAACGCTTTCACCGCAGGCGCAACTGCCGGCGGCGATGGTGTAGCACTCTGTGATGCCTCGCACCCGCTTACCAGCGGTGGCACTTTCGCCAACGAGCCGTCCACTGCGGCTGACCTGAACGAAACCTCACTTGAAGATGCGCTGATCAACATCGCAGGCTTCGTCGATGAGCGTGGTTTGGTCATCGCACTGCGCGGTATGAAGCTGATTATTCCGCGTCAGCTTCAGTTCATTGCCGAGCGTCTGTTGGTATCGAACCTTCGTGTTGGAACCGCCGACAACGATGTCAATGCTCTGAAGAGCATGGGCATGTTGCCGGAAGGTTACGTAGTCAACGACTACCTGACCGACACCGACGCGTTCTTCATCAAGACGGACGCCCCGAACGGCCTCAAGCACTTCGAGCGTATGCCTCTGGCAACCAACATGGATCCGGACTTCGACACCGGCAACATGCGGTTCAAGGCTCGTGAGCGTTATTCGTTCGGCTTCTCAGACCCGCGTTGCGTATTCGGTTCACCCGGCGCGTAACGAAGGGGAAAATTCCTCCCCGACTGGGGGCCGCGATTGCGGCCCCCTTTTTTTTAGGGTACTATGCATAAGTCCCTGACAGATCCATCGTGGATTTGACACGAGCCAAGACAGGAGTACCTAATGGCTAAAACAACCTTTTCGGGTCCAGTTCGCTCCCAGCGCGGTTTCACCGCACAGGGTGCTAATGCGATGGTTAACATCACCGCAGAGACCACTCTTACCTATGACAATCACGTTGGCCGCATCATCAAGGTAAATGATGCTGATGGTGCAATTACTCTTCCAACTATCACGACGGACACGCTTGGCGCCCGTTATACGTTTTTTGTAGGCACTGACTGCTCTGACTGTGACATCAAAACAGATGGCACTGACAAGTTTGTCGGTTCGCTTTCCGTCATGGAAGACAATGGTCTGACTGAGACCTATGCTCCGAGTGCATCAAATGATGTCATCTCAATGAACGGAACCACCACAGGTGGCGACAAGGGTTCGTATATCGAAATCACTGCAATCGAAGACAATGTGTACCTCGTGCAGGGCATGCTTCTCGGTTCTGGTGAGGCTGTTACACCGTTCGCCGATAGCTAATAGGAGGCGGCGATGGCAAGCTCTATTATTGCTAAAACAGTAACAGCAACAGGCAGCTTGATTGGCGGCAGGACTCGTCTCAAGTCGTTCGTCATTAGAAGTGCTAGCAGCGGAAGTCCCGCCGCTGTCTTCAGAAGTGGCGGTGGATCTGGCACGACTTTGCTCACAATGACTTTTGTAGCTGGCGATGACACGCAGATTACAATTCCTGACCACGGAATTATTTTTGAAGACGGTTGTCACGTTACCCTTACGAACGTGGACGCGATTACTGCGTTCTTCGGGTAGTTGTTATGGCGCGCAAAAAGTCAAAGATGCCGCCAAGAAACAAAAAAAATTTCCGTCCCACAAAGTCTGGGGCGGGAATGACTCAAGCTGGGGTCAAGGCGTATCGACGTGCTAATCCTGGCAGCAAGCTAAAGACGGCAGTTACGGGCAAGGTTAAGAAGGGCAGTAAGGATGCGAAACGACGTAAGTCTTTTTGCGCTAGATCTGCTGGTCAGATGAAAAAGTTTCCCAAGGCTGCGAAAGATCCGAACAGCCGGTTGCGTCAGGCACGGCGGAGGTGGAAATGCTAGATGAAAAAACCTTGGTTAAAGCCGGTGTTATTGGTTTTGGGGGCGTGGCTCTTTCTCTTGTGGTTTGGATCCTCACGACACTGATAGAGGTAGATAAGCGCACGGCGGTTATTGTGGTAAAAGTTGAATCTAACCACAAAATGTTGACACCTCTATGGGAAGATTACGTTCGGAGACAAAGAAATGGCGATATCGCGTGGTTCGATGAGGCAGCAGATATCCAAGCCACCGCAAAAGAAGAAATGGACCAAGGCTCGGAAGTCAAAAGTGAATTGCAAGCGCCCGCGTGGCTTCAGCGAGAGAGCGCATTGCGCTAGAAAAAGGAAACGAAAGAATGCCTAAAGATGCATGCTATCGCAAAGTTAAAGCGCGCTATCGAGTCTTCCCGTCGGCGTATGCAAGCGGTGCCATCGCGAAATGCAGAAAAGTTGGCGCTGCCAACTACGGCACAGGTGGAAAAAAGAAAAAGAAAAAGAAAAGCAAACGAGCAGACGGCGGGATTGAACTCGCAGAAGGCACAAGGCAAAGATCAAAAAGACCTTTTCGAGGAAAGGCCATAAAGGGAACTGCGGTGGCTCGTGGTTGTGGCGGGGTGATGAATGGCCGCCGCAAACGAACCAAGGGTGCAGTTACACAGTCTTGATCCATGTGTTTTTGTTGTTCGTATTTGTTGGGTTGGGTGAAGAACGTAAGTTGGTTAGCAATGACATGTATTTTCGTTCTGTCGATGAATGCGTGTACTTTGCACAAAGACTGCATAAACAAGGACAGAAGATCACATCTTACTGTTTGCCAGCAGTGGTAGATAAAGACACGAAGGTATATTAATGGATCCAATATCTGTAATGGCGACTGCTTCAGCGGCCTTTGGCGCGCTAAAGAAGGGTTTTGCTGTTGGCCGAGACATAGAGTCTATGGCATCAGATCTGTCGCGTTGGATGGGCGCTTTGTCTGATCTTGATCAGATGGAGAAAGAAGCAAAAAACCCTCCTATATTTAAAAAACTTTTTGGCGGACAGAGTGTTGAGCAAGAGGCGATAACGACTTTTGCCAACAAGCAAAAGGCACAACAGCAGCGCTATGAGTTACAGCAGTGGATTTCCTTGACCCTCGGTAAATCCAAATGGGATGAACTGGTTAAAATGGAAGGCCAGATTCGTAAGCGCCGTAAAGAAACATTATACAAGCAAAGAGAACGCCGTCGTAAGTTTGTTGAAGTTGTAGCTTGGATCATTGTGATCGGAGCGGGTTTTGCAGCTTTGACAGCGTTTGTATTATTGTTGAAGTCTCACACTGCCAGTGCAGAGCAGATGGTGACGTGCCGTAAGGTAAAATGTGAAAAGTTGGACAATCGAGAATTAGTTTGCATATTTAAGGGAGCAAACAACACAATCGAGTCTCAGTTTTTTGAATATTTAGAATTTGTTCCTAATGAATACCAATGTAAGTATGATCCGAACGCTAAAAAGGATATGACTATACAAGAGACATTGAAGGAAATAAGAGAGTCGAGAGACTAACATGGCTGTACGTAAAACTAAAAAAGGATTGGCGTTAAAGCGTTGGTTTAAAGAGGATTGGAAAGATGTACGCACTGGCAAGGCGTGTGGCAGAAAAAAGGGTGAAAAGCGTGGCACTCCTTATTGCCGTCCTTCCAAACGAGTTTCTTCGAAGACTCCTAAAACAACGTCAGAAATGACAGCCGCTGAAAAGCGTAGCAGAATCAATCAGAAAAAGCGTTTAGGTCAACCAGCCGGCAAGCCTCGGCGTGTAAAAGCAGTGAGAAGGAAAAAGAAATGAAACCAATTCCACAAGGGTCAAAGGGTGAAGGTCTTCGCAAGTTGAAAAAAGAATCTCCGGAGACGGTTAAGAAGATGGGCTTCTTTAAAAATGGCGGCTTGGTTTCGCCCCGCAAAGAAGCTGCTGGTGCTATAACAATGCCGACGCGCAATGCAACTAGCACGAATACTTGAAGATTGGATTCTTGACGAGCTTTGCCACCCCGACGGCTTTGTTAACGGCAATGCGCTGTGCCCGTTCGCTAGAAATGCGTGGTTAGGCGAAAAGGTAAAGACACTGGAGGTTGAGGGTGACCTTTGGAACACTGTGTACGAAGAGATCCGAGCATTTGACGACACGTACCAAGTCGTTGTTTGCGGGAACTACGGAGACAAATATTCGTACGAAGAGCTAGAGGCGGCGTGTTTCGCTCTAAACGGATGGTTGGCACAGACGGGTGTTGATATCTGGCTTTTGGCGTTCAAGGACAAAGGACTGAACATGATTTTTGTTCAACGCCTCACCGACCTAGACAATGCTAGTGCAAAGCTAGAGCGTCTGGATTACTATGTTAACTATGACCCCGATGATTATCATCGTTTGGTCGAAACGCGAAAACAAAGGAGAATTGAGTATGCCGGGAATGAAAAAGCCAATGCGTAAGATGCGTGGTGGAATGGGTGCAAAAAAACAAATGCGTGGTGGCGGTGCCAACATGAAGCCGGTCATGGCGAAAAAAGGCAAATCCGTGCGGAAGAAGAAGTAAATGGCGACTTCTGGATCCAGAGACTTTGATCTCGACGTAGCAGAGATTATTGAAGAAGCGTATGAGCGGTGCGGGCTTGAAGTCCGCACCGGTTACGACGCGCGCACGGCTCGTCGGTCTCTGAATCTGATGTTTGCAGATTGGGCAAATCGTGGTCTGAACCTGTGGACCGTGAAGCAGGCGACGGTGAGTCTTACATCAGGCACGGCGACATACACGCTTGATGCTACACACACTGATTTGCTTGAAGTAGTTATTCGTCGAAGTGGTGTGGACTTCCAGCTAGATCGGATGTCCAGGAGTGACTATCTACACACACCAAATAAGGATCAGACAGGGAGGCCAAGTCAGTTCTTCTTCAACAGGCAAATCTCGCCACAGGTTGTTCTTTGGCCTACTCCGGACAATTCTACTGATAGCCTTATCTACTACTATGTACGTCGTATCGAAGATGCAGACGCCTTGGTTAACACCACTGATGCACCGTTTCGGTTCTTGCCGTGTATGGTTGCCGGCCTTGCATATTACATTGCGATGAAGAAAGCGCCGGAGCGGGTACAGCTTCTGAAAGCGGTGTACGAGGAAGAGTTCCAGCGAGCAGCAGACGAGGATGAAGATCGCGTTGCACTGAAACTGCAACCGAGCATGCAGTACTTAAGGGTGAACTGATGGCGCGCTTTGCTTCGGGAAAAGACGCTTACGGAATATCTGACCGGTCTGGTTTCAGGTATCGACTGGTTGAGATGGTCACAGAATGGAATGGTTCCAAAGTAGGCAGAGATGAGTACGAAGCAAAACATCCGCAGCTACAGCCTGTTCGTGTTGGACCAGATCCACAGGCGCTACATGATCCACGTCCTGATCAACGCACAGAGGTTGCAGTCGCTCGACTCTTACCAGCTAACCCGTTTTCGTCAACCTCTTCAGGCAGCGCGGTAATTACGGTGGTAGAGCCTTCGCATGGACGCACGAGCGGAGATACAATACGGTTCCGAAAAGTGGAGGGATTTAATGGATTCACCAAGGCGGTGGTGGAGAGTGCAAGTGGTTACACGATTACTGTCATTGATTCGAATTTGTATACCTTCACGGCTACGTCCGGCACCGCGACCACGGGTGGTGCACGAGGCGGTGGTGAAAATGCGACTGTCGGACCGGTGACGTTGGAGAAGTAAATGGCTTTCACGTACGCACAACTAAAAACAGCGATTCAGGATTACACGGAGAATACGGAAACATCCTTCGTGACGAACTTGCCTGTGTTCATTCGTGCAGCCGAGGACCGTATTTTTAAGCTGGTTGATCTGGAGATCTTCCGCAAAAACGCTACCAGTGCTCTGACGCAGAACGATCCATATCTATCCGTGCCGACGGACTATCTTGCGTCGTTTTCACTGTCGGTTACGAACAGTAGTTCGAAAGAATTTTTGCTTCAAAAGGACGTTAATTACATTCAAGAATACAACCCGAATCCGGCAACCACGGGCATTCCAAGGTATTATGCTTTTTTCGATGCCGATAATTTTGTTGTGTCGCCGACACCCGACAGTAACTATGCGGTTGAGCTTCACTATTATTACCGTCCTGCATCACTGACGGCAGGCTCGGATAGTGGTACAACGTGGCTCAGTGACAATGCGCCGAACGCCCTGCTTTACGGTTCTTTGGTTGAAGCGTATATTTACATGAAAGGTGAGCAGGACATGCTTCAGTTGTACGAGAAGCAGTTCACAGAGGCATTGGGTAGAATCAAAGATCTGGCAGAAGCCAGAGAGAACAGCGATGCGTATCGCAGAGGTCTGCCAGATCGGCCTCGCACATAAGGAGTAACGAATATGGCAACGTCTAACGCAGCAACCACCTACATGGAGCATGCATTATTGCAGTTCCTGTTCAAAAACAACACGGAGAGCTTTGCGACTCCCGGCAACAGTATCTATGTCGGCTTGGCAACCGCCGTATCCAGCATTGAGACTGGCTCCTTAACGGAAGCCACCTTTGGAAGCTATGCCAGACAGCAAGTTCAGGCTTCAGGATGGACAGTCCCGGCAGTGGGAACAGATACTCAAACAGCAGTGAATGCTGCAAATATTGAGTTTCCAGCATCCACCGGCACAAACAACACGATCACACATGCCTTCATTGTAGATGCGTCGAGCAGTGGGAACATTCTGTTTGTGGGTGCTTTGGACGCAAGCAAGACAATCGCCACTGGCGACATCTTCCGCATCAACGCCGGTAACCTGTCGATAGAGCTAAAGTAACATGGCACTCGTTCTTAGAGACCGCGTAAAAGAAACGACCACTACCACCGGCACTGCAACGTATTCGCTTGCGGGCGCTGTTTCTGGTTTTGAGACTTTTGGTAGCGTGGGCAACGGGAACACGACATATTACGGATGTTCTGATGGCACCGACTTTGAGGTCGGCATTGGAACCTATACTGCGTCAGGTACAACGCTAGCCAGAACCACTATACTTCAGTCGAGCAATAGTGATGCTGCTGTGAACTGGGGGTCAGGTACGAAGACTATTTTCTGCACGTTGCCAGCGGAGAAGATGTCTTTCCTTGATGCTTCTGGGAATATAGTAGCAGCTAACGGTAGCAATCTGACAGCGCTGAATGCCAGCAACCTTGCTAGCGGGACGGTGGCTAACGCGAGACTGGACGCGCAGTTACAAGATGTAGCTGGCTTGGCCGTTACAAACGGTGGGTTCATCGTGGGTGATGGATCAAACTTTGTGCTTGAAACCGGTGCAACAGCCAGAACATCACTAGGGCTAGGAAGCGCAGCAACATCTAACACAACCGACTTTGACCCGGCAGGACAGGCTGTGGCGATGGCGATAGCTTTGGGGTGATACGATGGCTAACTCATTCAAACTCGTTACTGA
>CAACVD010001661.1_pt1 | contig 10659 bp, 14 predicted proteins | sample 2381771 | NCBI WGS metagenome assembly CAACVD01 (sample SAMEA5211965, study PRJEB30684) | marine metagenome | biome: Marine; feature: Epipelagic; material: Water | collected 2015-10-15 | depth 15 m | reverse complement strand
CATGGTTGATATTTTCCGTTCTTTTTCGGCGCTCCTATATCGACCCATTTCTCTTGAACCCATTTTCTCAGACCGCCTTGAGCCACGTTAATATTTTTTTGTAGTTTTTCTTCGGTTGCTCATAACTTTACCACAACCTTTAGCTATTCCACCTTTGGCTTTTTTAGTTCTTTTCTTACCACCAGGTGTAACTTTTCCAGAACAAACGGCAGACGCGTACATGTTCGCGTAAGCTGAAGGATAAACCTTAAACTTTCTTTTAGCTGCTGCTTTTCCTCTTGCACAAAGTTTAGCCATTATTTTTTTCCTTTTTTAACAATGCCACCTTTTTTCATGTAGCCCATTTTGTTTCTGACTTTAGTTGGAAGTTTTGCAAGGCCAGGATTTTTCTTTTTATCTACTGGTCTTAAAGCCTTACCACCTTCTGCTCTTTTTAATCTTTTTGATCTTAATGGATCTTTTGCTATAGGCTCAGCCATACTTCTAGCTCTAAGCTTTGCTTCTGTAGTAGGTGGTCTAGGTGTTCTTTTAGGCATTTTTGTTTTTGGTTGTTTTCTTCTTGGGGTTCCTCTTTCACCCATTCTATTTATAGACTGCATTATTTTTTCTCCTTTTTTTGTTTGCATCCACACTCATGACTACACATGCATGGAATAATATTGAACATCTGACAAATGAACATGCAGATTTTATTTTTTATTTTTTTTATCATTTTTCTGTCCTTTTTTCTTTTTCGAAACTTTATCTGCAGCATAAAGAGCACCACCAGTTGCAGTTCCTGCACCAACAGCACCTACAGCTGCTTCTTTTCTAGTTTTTGATCTACGTTTTCTTGCATCTTGTGCAATTTTAATATCGCTTTTAGCATCACTTTTTAAAGGTTTTCTTTTACCACCTTCATAGCCTTCGTATTTCATTCTATTTTTATTAGCAGCTTGTTCAACTTGAATTCTCATTTTTTTAACACCTTCCAAATCTTTCATGATTTTTTCGGTCTTACCGCCGCCAAGTCTTCTTCTGTCCGATAAAGGTTTTACTTTTAACGTAGTTGGATTTTTTGCTTTTTTTGCAAGTCCAACTGCTTTTCTTATTTTGTTAAACATAATTATTTTTTCCTCATAATTTCAGTCCCTTTAATTCCGTATATTGCCCCGACTACCGAGACAAACAAGATCTGGAACCACATGGGCATATTACTAAAGTATTCAAAGAATAAATCAATCTTATTTTTTATATTTGGGTCCTCTGAAAACACGGACCAAATTAATAACATCACGGGCGCGGAAACGAGGAGCAATACGAACTCATCTTTCCAAGAATTTTGCTGATCACTCTTGATAATCTTCTCCATTTCGATTTCGCCTTTGGCCATTTTTTCGGCATGTAATCTTCTTGCATCAGCTAGCAACATTTTTTCTTGTTGACGCTGTTTAAAAATGTGTGAGCCCGCTTTAAAGGCTAATTGTAAGCCTTGCAACCACATATTAGTACCAAGTAGCTGTTCTTTGCTTTTCTTTTAACATTCTTTTCTGGCCTCTTACTTTTTCTTTTTGAGATTCAGTTGGATTTGTCATCTCAATGTTCTTGCCGCCAGTTTTATATGTTACATTGACTGTTTTTTTCATCGTTTTTTCCTTTTCTTGCTCATTCCAGCTTCAGAAAGTGCAATGGCAATTGCTTGTTTTCTACTCTTCACCTTTTTTTTGGATTTTCCAATGTTGAGTTCGCCTTTTTTGAACTCTTTCATAACTTTTTTAACCTTTTTTGGTCCATTTGTCATTTGTTTTCTCATACTGCTTCTATTAATTGTCAAAATTTACCTTTGCTTGCTGAACTCCCATCTTTGCAAGTGAAACTCCAGCCCTTAATTTAGCTAAATCTTCGTTTTGCTCTAGTTTTTCTTCTGCAATGCCTTGATCCATCATGGCTTTTGCTTTGTCTAGCGCTAATCTGTTCTCATCTTCTAGTTTTTTACGTTCATTTTCCATTGCACGCAAATCAACTTCTCTAGATTTTAGTTTTAGAAGTGGATCAGAGTCAAACTGTGATGTAATTTTGTTTTCTTCTTGTGCAAATTCCTCTGTCATTTCAGCAATGAGTTTTGCTTTTCTTGCTTCAATCTTTTGCGTGATCATTTGAACCTGTTGCATCATCTGTGGGTTCTGCATCGCTTGTGGATTTTGTTGCATCGCTTGTAATTGTTGTAATTCATTCGCAAACTCTAACTGAACTTGCTCTTGTGCCATGATAGAGATGTGTTCTAAAATATTTTTTTGTATTGAACCCATAATCATAGGAGCGTTTCTCACCATATTGACTTGCATAAATTGTAAGTGCGCTTCAATGTGAGCTCTGTGATCTTGTCCAGGGAACGCTTGAAACGGTTTCATTCCAAGAGCTGCAATATGTTCTAAACTTGGATCTTGTGGCATCGGTTGTTGAGGCGGAGGTAAAATGGCATTAACGTCTTTTACTCCTAACGCATCATACATCGATCGGTAAGCTTGATATAAGTTATGAATTTGTGGATTGGTTTGAGCCAACTGAAGTTGTGCTTGCGCCATAGATATTCTTTGTGTTTGAGAAAAAATATTTGGATCTGCAATAGGTAAAATATCAATTCGATCATCAAAGTCTGTTGCTTTGATTTGTCTTTGTGCACCTGGTACGTCGTATGGATATTCTTTGGGTAAATAAGTTGCAAAGACATTTGCAAGAAGTTTAAATTCTTGTTTCAGTCCAACATATAATCTTTTGTGAATTGCACTCATCACCCGCGATCCACGCTCCAAGAGTGCTACCGTTGTTCCAACTGCCGCGCCTTGATTTCCGTCACCCACTTGCATATCAGCGATGGCCGCGAATCTTTGACCTGAAGATACAACCACACCTAATAAATTTAACAATACGGCACTCGGTTCTTTGAACGGTAATGCCATAAAGTTATCTCTGATGTTACCTCCTGGTGCATCCACATCTCTGAACTCACCAGGCTGTAATGGTTGTGCATCGTCTCTAACTCTTAAACCTCTAGTTTTAAAACCAGCAGGTAAATTCGATAAGGTACCAGCATCTAACAACTGTCTGAGTGCTGATGTTGCGGTTCTTGTTAGTCCACCAATCATGTGGATTAAACCAAAACCATAAAATCCAAGTCCAGGTAAAAATTTAAAATGTACAAAGTAATTAATTTTATTTCTTCGTGGGTCGTTTTCTTTGTAGTTTCTTCTAATCGATAAAACTTTTCTAGAATCTTTTTCTACGGTGACCACATAAGGAAGTTTAATTCCTGTAGGTTCTCCTGAAGCATCCATGTCTTCAAAACCTTCTAAATCTAAATTTACATGACACTCTAACAAAGTATACATGTCGTCTTGCTTCGTTTGTTTAATACCTTCTAGTTCTTGTTCCTTTTTATCAATCTCATCACTATCCATTGCAGGTTGTGCAAGATCAACATCTTTGTAAAAACCACCCACTTGTTGTTTTCTTAATTCGTTTGCAGAAATTTTAATTTCATGAATGACCGCTTCAGCATCATCTAAGCTGGTTGCAGAATAAGGTACTACCAAATCATCGGCAGGTATAAATTTTGAAACCGCACGATCTAAAAGTTCATCGTAATAAACTTTTTTAAATGTTGATCCTGACAGGGGAAGGTAGAATAACATTTGATCGAACTCAGCTTCATATTCTTTCATCTGGTCCATGATTTGGTAATTCATAAAATCTTTTACTCGCTTAGATTGATCTTCTTTTGCGATATCTGTTTTTCCTAAAATCTGTGTTCTGACGGGTCCTTCTGCAGGGAGTAATTCTTTGTAAGCTTGTGCTTGAAATTGAGTTACGGCTTCTGCAAGCACGGGGTGATTGACACCTGATGCACCTCTAAAAGGTTCTGTTCGTCTTTCATATTTAAAACCTAAAAGATCTAAACCGTTCTTGTAAGTATCTTCCCAATCTTTTCTTGAAGATCGGTAGTCTAAATAATCTGATGTAAGTTGTGATCCAATGGGATCTAAAATGTCGTCATCTAATGGTTCTGCAAGATTTGCAAAGTGGCCCATCTCAGGCATGTCTGTTGCTGTTGGGTCGAATGAAATTTCAGCACCACCGTCTTCAGTGGTAATCACTTCAATGTCATCTGTTGTCGGTTCAGTTGTTTGTTCTTCAACAACCTCCACTGCTTCTTCTGGAGCTATATCTTCAGGTTGATTGGGTAATGATTTATCTATTTCTGCCATCGCGACATCCTATCTTGTTTGAAATAAAGTTTCAAGGCCTTGTGGGTTTGGTCCTCTTTCTGGTGGTGGGCCTGATGCAACACCGCCTTCTGCAAATCTTCGTTCATATTGAAGACCGAATCGTGGGCCTTGTCCTTCTGTATAACCAAGACCAAAAGTCGTATTAGGAGTTGCTGTCGTACCAAATTCATATCCTATCTGTTTGTCACCACTTCTTAACTGATTGAGCATAATATCACCTCTATTCGTAAACGCCCCTAGTCCATAACTCACATTATCTCGTGGTGATCCAAGGTAAGTTTCTATGTCCATATTTTCATTGCTGTAAATAGGAAGTACTTCTCCTGTTCCACCTAAAAATGGAGTACGTCTAATAATTTCTTTGAGTGCTTCTTTTGAATCATTAGTTTGATACACGGGAGGAGCACCTGCAATACCTCCGCCTGATTTACTTTCTCTTTTTGCAATTCTTCCAGCAACGTCTTTTACCTTCTCAGAAATTTTTCCTTCCATAGCAATTGCTCTTAATCCAGATATATTATCTAAAATTTCATACTCAACATCTATATCGTCGGGACCTTTCATAATTTCTTGTCCCTCATCATATTCAGGTGGTTTATAAACAGACTTTCCAGTTTTTTCATCAACAACATAATCTGCTTTTTCAACTCTAGCAAAAGCTTTATTGCCCATGTCTGTTTCAAATTTAACATAAACTTCTCCAGAATCCTCTACGACTTCGACTCCTCTGTATTTTTTACCAATAGAGTTTGGCATACCTGTATCAAACTCTTTTCCTTTTTTCATAACTGTTGCAATTAAATCTGGAAGAATAGATTGAGTCTCAGTCATTTTTGCTGCTTGTCCTGCAGCCACAATCCCTTTTTTAGCTTTTTGTGTTCCTTTGCCTAAACTACCAATTACAGGTAATGACGCAACGCCGCCCATTAATTTTAAAAATTTTCTACGGTCCATATTTTTTCCTTAATTCCTTATACTCGTCTAATGCTACAATTCCACCTTTTTTATAAATTTGATTTTCTTGATATGTAGGACCTTGGATTTGTTCAAGAGTTTTTTGATATGGATTAACTTTTTCTCCTGTAATCATTGATTCTAAAAAGTTAGTAACTAAAGGTACGATTGGAAATGCTTTTTGAAAACTTTCATATCTTGTTTTAGCAGCTTCCGTTTTTTCTGGTGTCATTACTTTTTGTCTTAGTTCTTGAGCTTTGTCCTCTATCTTTTGTTGCCCTGATGTTAAAGATCCAGCGTAGTCAGGTTGCTCCATTTTCTGTATTAAGAAATCTAAGTAACTTGGTTTACCTGGACCAAGTGCTCTATACTCTGGGTCTTTGCTTCCAAGCATTTCTTGTCTTGTTGTATCACCAATTCTATTTCTTAGTAAATCAAGATTTCTTTGTCTCTGCATTGCAAGTTTTTCTCCAGTTGAAAGATCTGCTTGTTTTTTAGCTGCGTAAGTTACAGGATTAACTGCACCAAAAGTTAAAGGATCTAAAGTTTCTACAAAAGGTTTTCCCTCTGCCATTGTGTATAAAGGGAGCTCGGCAATAAATAAAGGACCTAGTCCTTGTGTGGCTAATAATTTTTTTGCTTTTGGATTTTGAGCAACATAGGCGTCTATAAATTTTGAAAAAGTTTTAGGATTTATTTTTCCTGTTTTTGCGACATTAGCTAGTGCGTTAATATTAATTCCTGCATCTTTAAAAAGTTTTCTTACTGTTGGGTCACCTTTGGAATACAGTCTAATTAAATTTGTAAATTTATTTTGTATGTCAACTGATTTACGAATATCGGGAAGTAAAGAAGCATCTCCAATTTTAGGGGCCTGATAACTTAAAAATTTTCCTGCTTTTGAAATTTTACCTATATCAAATCCAATATCTTTTCCTAATTTTTGAAGAGCAGAATATTCATTTAAAAGTTTTTTTGATCCTGGTTGTTTTTGTAATCCTGTAGCAATTTCTCTTAAACGATTATCTAAACCAACCTTAAAAGTATTTACTCTTTCTGGAATTGGTCTAACTCTAATTAAGTTTTCTGGATTAGTTTCTTTTTTAATATCCGTTAAAAATTTATATGATATTGGATGGTCTAATTGCAAACCTAGATTTGGAAACTTTGTTTTTATTTCTTTGTTTAATTTAAAGTATTCATTTATTCTACTCATTGCTTTTTTATATTGCTTTGGTTTATTCTTGTACGCATCAGAAACTAAATCTCTAATGTCTCTTTCATAGTAAGAACTAAAATCGGGAACATCTCTTATTTTATCTTTTAACTGTGATAATTCATTAACACTGTAATCTTTAAAAACAGATCTTGGTGTTTCAACTTTATTCACTCTGTCTCCAATAGCCACTAAAGATCTTTTATATAAATTTGCTAAAAGATTATTTGCGTTTTGTCCTGTTCCTTTTAGCTTTTTTTGCAAACCTTTTAATGTAGGTTTTTCGGTATTTAGAATATAATCAATTCCAATTCTTTGTTTATCAAAAACAGTTTTCTGAACATTTTTTACAGAACCTTGATCTATGAGTTTTCTTAACTCAGTAGTATCTGTTTTTGCTCCTGATACAATTTCACCTTGAGTAGGCAGTCTTTTGTTTTGTTTTCTAAAATCTTTTATAAAATTATTTATTCTATTTATTTTTTTATCTGTTGGACTCAACAACTCAAAAGATTTTGATGCAGGTGTTCTAGTTCCTCTAATAATTTTACTTGTAGCAGATTCGTCATAATTAAATCTTTTAGCAACTTCTTTAACATCTACTTTTGTACCTTCAGGTAATGACTCTAAATAAGTTCTTATTTTTCCTGCTGTGGTCTCAGTGCTTAAAGGTCTTCCTTTTTTTACGTTGTCTAAAATTTCTTCAAACATTATCCACGCTCCTCGAACAACGTTGCAAGGCCGCCGTCTGCATTTGGCTTACGACCAGATTTTTTAAATTTATCTAATTCATACTCACCAAACATTCTTTCAAATAAATCATCAAACATTCCTGGATCGTCGTCTAAATTTTTAAGTTCCATGATTTCTTCATCTGTTAATTTTTTTTGAGGTGTCTGTACTTTTTCATCAAGATCCATTTTTCTAATTTTCTTTTCTAAGAAATTTAATTCATCGATTTCATCTGGAGTTATAATTTTTGAACGTCCTGACATCTCTGCTTCTTCTGCTTTATCTTTTAAAAAATTTAATCTTGATCGATTGATTTCTCCAGGTTGTGGATCTAATTTACCTGTTTTATATTGACCATACATATATTTCATATAGTCATCTTTTTCTTTAAGCATGGCTTCTAATTGTTCAAGAGTTTCATCACCTTTGACAAATTGATTTTCAGCGTCATCTAAAAGTTCACTGTAGTATTCATAATCAGGTGTACCATCATCTAAGGTCTCACCTTTAACTTTTACGGTATCATCTTTTACAGGAATCTGTTCTGACTTTGCAAGTTCCTCTGTTGATTTTTTATCTGCTTCTACTCTTGCTCTAACTTTTTTTAAATCTGTTTTTGGAGCTTCACCTAATTTTGATTTTGTTTTCTTTGCAAGGTCTGCAAGTTTTTTAACTCGTCCACCAATTGCAAATGGTTCTCCTTCAGGAGGTTTAGGTTTGACAGGAAAATCTATAACGTCTGCTTCAGGTAAAGTTTCTATACCTTCTTTTTTCTTTGAGAGTTTATTTCTCTCTTGCAGTTCTTTTAATTTGTTTTCGTATTTCGTAAGTTCTTTTCTTTGGGCTCTCCAATACTTAGCTTGACTTGGAGTTAGTTCATACTTTCCAATGTTAACTACTGCACCCATCTTACCTAGAAAGGAATCAATCTCTTGTGCCATTCCTGGAGTCATCTCTGCAGCTTTTACAAGTTTGAGATTCTTGGGGTTAAGTGCGAACAGTAATTTTAAAATTGACATTAATAGTAGCTACGCTCCTGTTGTTGAAGTGGCTCGTCTTGATAGTCTTCAGGATGTTCCACAAAACCTCCCTGCCTAAAACGCATGAGCGCTTGAGTCATACTATCGACAAGATCATCATTGTCTCCATAGGGAAACGCTGCGCACTCCTCGATTACCTCTTCTGCAAACTTTTGTTCTGGAGCCCAGACTTGACCTGCTTCAAAAATAGGTGCGACTGAGTTCACTCGAGCGTGTTTATCATTCCCTTTACTAGGAGTGAAATTGACAACGGGGATTCCCATCTTTCGTAGCTCGTACGTCAATGGAAGTCCAGAAGCCTTAGATTCTATCACAACTGTTTCAGGATTCCAATAGCTATATTGCTCCAAAGCTTTACGTCTAAGTTCTGGAAACTCGAGCCTTTCTTTGACCGCATCAAGTAAAATTAAATTCGGTCCGCTGTCCTCGGTCGGATAAAAAACACCCCAGGTGGTAATGGCACTATAATCTGCCGTTTCTTTTTTAAGGAACGCGGTATCATAACTTTGAATCACATGATGCAAAGGCGGCACATAATCATGATCCCACACGTTCCACCATTCACGTTTAATGATTGATCCTTCTTCTGCCGTTGGATTTTGCATCCACTGCGCATTCCATTTACCAACCGACAACGATGCCTTGACACCTTCAAGTTCATCCAGTTTCCAAAACTCTGGCCATACAGGATCACCTGATGGCATGATCGCAGGGAACTCAATAATTTCCCATTGATCTGATTTTGTTTCTTTTTGACTTTTTAAAAGCATACCTGTTAAATCTTTGGTATTCCATCTTGTCATGACCAACACAATGGTTCCTCCAGGTTGAAGACGCTGACGTGGACCTGATGTATACCATTCATAAGCGCGTTCCATGGACAAGGGGTTCAACGCATCTTGCTCTGAGTGCGGGTCATCGATAATTAAAAGGTCTGCACCTCTTCCTGTAATTGCAGATCCAACACCTGCAGCATAATACTCACCACCTTGTGAGGTTTCCCATTTACCTGCGGCCTGAGAATCTTCTCTAAGTCTTGTATCAAAAACTTGTTTATAGTCTTCCATGTCCATGAGTGTTTTTGCTTTACGACCGAAACGCACTGCAAGCTCCGTAGTGTGAGTCGATTGAATAATTTTGAGTTTTGGGTTTTTACCAATCATCCATGCAGGAAGAAGATAGGAACTAAATTCAGACTTCGTGTGCCGCGGTGGCATGTTAATGATCAAACGTTTAAGTTCACCTTTTGCAATTCTATTAAATTTTTCTGCAATCTGTTTGTGATGGGACCCCTCAATAAATTCTGGCCAAACGTGTTTCACGAAAGCCATAAAATCATCGTGAACCTTGGAGCTTTTTTTCTTTTCTGCCAACTTAATGGCATACTTCATAAATTCCTTTTTGGCGTCAGGAGGTAGTTTATCTAAATTTATTTTATCTAAGTTCATTCGAAAAAAATTTTCTGCAAAATTTTTGCACCTTTGTTTATAACCGATAAGTATTTTAACGGCTATTTAAATGTAAATCAAGCAATACAACCTAGAGTAGTGGGACCCCTTTTTGCAATAATGGGTGGGTGGGCCCAAGGCTGCAAGCGTAATTAGGATTGGATAGGGACCCCTCGCACACAACTAGGGGTTGATGATGGGTCAGTTATTATCAAGGCTCATGACCCAGGAGCCATTATCTGTTTATATTATATGGGAATATATGTCAAGCCTTTTCTATTATTTGTGTATCAATATAATTTCCCCCATAATATCCTGTCTTTTCTTCTTTAATAACCTCGATCGGCGTTTCAAGGGGCTCGGTCCTCGGCTCGTGCATCATGATTGCTTGCACGTGCCTATCAAAGTAATCAGACCTACATCTCTCATCACAAAAGAAATGATACCACTTTGTATTCCACTCACTACCCCACCAATTTTTACAACTTACCTTTCTAGTTCTTAAAACCTTGTTACCTTTCACACCTCTAATTCTAGATTGAGTGTGATAGGTATGGCAGTTTGGTCCATGGCAATAATTCCACTCGCTCATGATCTATGCTCCCTTATTTCTTTTAATGCATATAAAAAACCCAATAAGAAAAAACATCGGTCTTTATATTTTTGTTCCCAATAACCTTTTCTGTATTGTTTCTTTAACTTTGCACTTGCTTTTAAGTTTTTCCATGTCGTGTTTATTCTGTTATTTAAATAACTCATTTTCTATTCCTTTCGTTGAACTCAAACCTTGCTCTTTTGTTTTGCTCATCAATTTCTTCCAAGGTAGAAATACAACCCACTATTCCAATAAAACATATTGCTAGTATGCATATTGTAAACACTATTAGTTCTATACTCATTTTATTTTCCTTTCTGTTATATGGGACAATCTATTAAAGATTGTCCCATGTGTCAAGTGTTAGTTTATGGTTGCTGATTGTAATGCTTTAAAGTGTGCGATTTTT
>CAACVD010001656.1_pt1 | contig 10672 bp, 5 predicted proteins | sample 2381771 | NCBI WGS metagenome assembly CAACVD01 (sample SAMEA5211965, study PRJEB30684) | marine metagenome | biome: Marine; feature: Epipelagic; material: Water | collected 2015-10-15 | depth 15 m | reverse complement strand
CTTCCGCTATATTTCCACGGCATCTTAGTTTCTCCTATCGTGCATTAGCAAATTTAAATGGGGATTCGGCAACGGCGTAGTAGACATAAGTATTAGCCGCATTAGCAGAGCCTAAATTACCGCTACCTAATCTCCACTTAAATCCATTAGACAATAAATCATAAAACCCCCCAGAAACAGCAGAAAAAGCAGAGGGAATATCGGGTGAAGTATAATTAGCACCAACATTATATAGATCACGTTTATTGTCTAGTAAAAGCCATTGCGTTTCAGCATCTAAATTTTTAACTAGAAGAAACGCTGGCCTGAAACCAGTATAAACAAATGTTCCATCTGCCGAATTATTCCCTTCATATTGCCCAATTTTACTGTAGCCCTCAACTGAGTGAAAACAATATGCAATTAAATTTTTTCCACTGGTGCTAGTCACAGAACCACCACCTATGCTCACAACTGTGGATGATGGGGCGGCTGTAAAGATAGTGTTACCACCATCTGCTCCTTTTGGTGCATCATCTTGCAACTGTATATAGTCTGAACTCCAAGTCCAATCTGGCACATCAAAACCTGTAGCCCAAAATGATGCGTTATTTCTTTGTTTGATTATAACAAGTTCAGGTGCGTTACTGAGGCCGTGTGCAAAAGTTGCAGCGGAATTTGAACCGCTGTAACTAACAATACTAAACCCTGCGTCAGTATTTGCAGACACAGTAGATAAAATACTGCCATCTAAATGTGTTGAACCAAAAGTAGCATTAGTGTTAACTTGACCACCCATACCAGAGTGCTGGGTACAATAATAGTACAAAGTAGCTGCACTAGCCGCAACTGTTATAACTGTTTTAGCACCAGCACTTCCCGGTGTTCCTGTTGTTGTGACACCTGTTGTGTATTCTGAACCGCTACCGTGCGTCCCATCACTTGTTGTGCTAAACCTTAATGGATGCCCAGAGTTAGAACTATCTGATTGATCAAATGTGTAAGTACCACCCTCTTGTAAATTTAAAGTAACTGCGTTTGTACCAAAGTCATCAAACCTGTATTTGTTGCCGCTATCTGAGACAACCTTGACTGTGTAAGTTTTGGTTGGCGTTGCCCCGCCAGCTTTCCAGTTCCAAGCTGCATAGTTTTTACTTGACTCATTAAAATATAGGTTATTTGCGTCACCCTCTGAACCAGATGTTGAAGTAAACCCATCAGAATCAAAAGCAGATAAATAACCATATTGATTGTTATTTCCATCACCTTCAGCAGCAGTGTCATTAGATTGAAACTCTTTATCATTTCCAGCACCTCTTACAGAATCATATAATGCATGGCTGTAATTCTGTGTTAAATTTTTTGCCCAGACCCAATCGGGAGAAAACCCCACCCCACTGATTGCTCGTGTACCACCCGAACCAGTGCCAGTCCAAAGCACTGTATTGAAATGATCAGTGCCATCAATAATATCTACATCGGGCAAATTCTGCGAACACAAGGCAAGGTGTCCACTTGGCGGTGCGTAGAAAAAGCTACCGTGACCGTTGCTATCTGCGTTGGCGTTGGCTACGGCGATACCCCCAAAGCTGCTGTCTTGCCCAAAATTAGCTACGATTGCAGTGTTGCCATAGACACTAGCACCCATAGCAAAAGTACCACTAAGACTGCTGGCGGCGGCAGTGCCAGAGTTTTGGACTGTGTTATTTTTATAAAATTTAACTGTGCCAGCATCAAGGTCTAACGCTACACCAATAATATCACCTAATCCAAAAGTGTCTCCGTACGAAGATACGCTGCTAGTCGAGTCGTATGATATATATTTGTTACCATCACCATAATAACTGACAGAATTTAATTCTGCACCTATAAAAAAATTGCTACTTACAGCATTGCCTGCTCCAACATCTAATATCCCCATAGCAAGATAATTGCCACCTATTGTACTGAGAAACTCAGCATACCATTTTCCAGAGGATACCGCTATCGTTGAAAGGGCTGTCGTCCAATGATTTGTTCCAATGTAAGTTTGTAAATTCCCGTTACTTATAGTTGGTGGGTAAGAAAGGTTCCAATATGTGTGAATAGGATTATATGTGGCGAAATTATTCGTTGGCACATCAGGCACACTATCCCGATAGTCTAAATGCACAGGTGTCCAGTGATTGCCGTTGGTGCTTACGTCTTTGAAAAACGCTGCTTCTCTTGTGTCGGCAAAGGCCATATAAATGTATGTGTGGCCTGAACCATTGTGGTTATTTGAAGTGTTGTTAATAGTAAAGCCGTCACTGTCAAACTGAATGTCATATGTTCCACCAGATGTAAATTCGGAAGTAGCTACGTCAGCGAATAATGGGTTGTCTACATCCGCATCATTTACATCTCTGGTGTTATCCCAAATTATCCAGCTTCCAGTGGTTCCAGATGAAGCTTTCACCATAAGCCAAGCTGGTTTAAATCCTAAACCAGTTATAGCTTTTCCTGAACTGCCTGACCCCGTGTATGAACCAAACTTACTGTAGCCAGAAATAGGTGTCCAACAGTAAGCTATGTAATCCTCGCCGTTGCCATTTACAGTTGTTACAGAACCTACAGAAAAAACTGAAGATGTAGGCGCAGTGTTATTCCAATAAGCGGCATTTGGGCCTTGTTCAGAAGTATTCTTGTTAAGGTCTAAAGTCTTAGTGGCTCCTAGTGACGTATGATATACTCGCCAATCTCGTGCATTATCCCTGCTTTTTAATAGTATCCACTCTGGCGCAGCACTTAATCCGTGTGCAATAGTAGCACCCGGTGAACCATTTCCAGTAAAAGCGACTACACTAAACCCCTTAGATGTATCTGCCGATATTTTAGTTGCTGGTATTGTACCAGCCAACGCAGAACCAAGATTGCTACCATCTATCTTGACAGAACCCGCTGTTGGAGTTGCCCCTGCACCAGCACTGTTAGTTGCTGTTGGTGCGCCACCCGCTTCCCAGCACCATGCAACGTGGGAATTATTATTTGTGTTTATACCCCCGCCAGAAGTTAAAGAAAATCCATCTCCATTAAACGTCAAATACCCGGTAGCATCGGCTGCTGTTTGACTTGAATTTAATCGTAAATTATTCCCACGCACATAATCATACAAATCGTGATGATAAGAACTGCTATCTCTGTTTTTTGCCCAAATAAAACCGGGTGAAAAACCCACCCCGCTGATGCTTTGATTACCGTTGTTGCCTTCATAAAGGGCAGTATTGAACCCTTCAGAAACAACGTCATCCTTGAAAGTAAGGTGAAAGCCATTGGTTCCGAATGTCAGACCCGATGTATCTTTTGGTATCCAGATACCGTCTTTAGTCTCGCCAAAGCTGTCGGCAGTCAGGGCTGTTCCGTCAATAAAATTGACCTCTGCTATATAACCGTCCATGTCTAAAGACTGATTATAGTTATTACCTATGTAATGTGCATTACTATTACCAATATTGCTTTGATGAGCAGACAAAGCTGTAGTAGTTGTTAAAGCTTGATCCACTCCGTTTATATATATTTTAATTTCTTCAGACCCTGATGTGCCGTTGAATTTCACTACAATATTGTACCAAGCACTTGTGTCCCGTTGAAGGGCAGTGGTGTAAGTGTAAAGCCTAGCAGTTCCGCTAGTTGCAGAATATATACCTACCGTATTGTTACTGTACAAAAGTATCTGAGCAAAATTGTTTGAATCAGCATAACCCTGCAATAAACACCTGTTGGTGCCTAGAGTTGACAACTTAACCCAACAAGAAAACGTAAAAATTGTACCGCCAGAGCCAGTCATAGTTCTGCTTAAATACGAATTATTCGCATCATCAAACTTCAACGACTGGTCAAGAGTATGTGAATAAAATGAACCTAACGCACCACCCGGCGCACCTGCACCACCTAGTCCACCACCTGTTCCTTGAATAAGACTCATTTATGCTCCTGCTGAAGTAAGTGCGCCTGATACAGACACTAAAACACTTGCGTTACCTGATGCAGCCGTAGAATAGTATGAAAGATTATACGTCCCTGCTGTTTGCAATGCAGCCAATGCAGTAGCATTAATTCCTACTACGGCATTTGCAGTAACGGAGTGACCACTTGAAGTAGTCCATGTTATATTGCCTGATTGACCTGCTACCGTATTAGAAAAGGTTATCTCTGTATTACCTGCTGTAGTACAAGAAAAGTTATTGTTAGCTGATAAGTCAAAACTACCATCATTTTCTGCAGTTATACTAGCACTTGTTGATCTTCCTGTTACCTGCACACCTGCCGCAACAGTTTCAAATGTTTTAGTGTCGTTGTGATATAATTCTACAGCACCACCATCAACAAACTTTGCCATTTCGTGACCGTCAGCACCATCAATGTTTAGTGTACCAAGGGTAGTAATATGTCCGTCTGTAGCATCCCATTTGATAACAATATCATTTCCAGCACCTACTCGTATTTCATCATTGTCTGCCATAGCAATATTATTGCCGTTACTTGCTAGATCACTAGCTAAGTTACCGCCAATAGTTGCTGCCGGTATAGCTTCAAGCTGTATTGTACCACCGCTACTGTCGTATGTCAATACATGATTATCTGTTAGTGAACTTTGATCTGCATCAAAATGAAAAACACCAAGGTGAATATTGCCTGTACCTGCTGGATCAATAATAACATTGCCGTTAGTATCTGTACTTGAAATAGTATTACCATTAATATTAATATTGTCTACATCAACTGCAGTAAAAGCTCCCGTAGATGCGGAGTTAGCACCTACAGGTGTTCCATCAATAGCACCACCACCAATGTCAACTTTATCCATGACAACTGTGCCAGAACCGTTAGGTGTTATAGAAATGTTACCATTAGCTGCATCAGCAATAGTGATTACACCAGAGTTTGTACCTGCATTAGTGCTAAGTGTTAAGTCACCTGTGCCGTTTGTTGTAATAGTTACATCAGCATTGCTATCACCTACACGTACTGTATCTGCATCTAGTTGAACATCACCAGTTCCATGTGGAGCAATTACTACATTACCATTGGTGTCTGTGCTGCTAATAGTATTGCCATCAATTGTTATATTGTCGATGTCTACTTGTGTGTCCATAACAATAGTACCATCAGACTTAATACGCATACGTTCTGTTGCAGCCGCTGATGTATTTGTTTTAAATACAAGGGCTGTCGAGTTATTATCAGAAGCAAAAGTATCTTCTGCTACAGCTTCAATTGCTGCACCATCAAGAATAGCATCAGTGCCACTTCCCTCAACAGGAGCATTAAAAGTAATTTTACCTAATACGTTACCAGACTCAACTGACGTATCACCTGTTTGCAAGTTAAGTTCAAACCCGGAAGCTGCTCTAGCTTGTATGCCTGTATCTGCTTCATGTGTAAGGGTAACTTCGCTATCCGCACCAAGTGAAATAACAGCAGCGTCACTGTCTAGTTTTAAATCGTTGCTAATATTTACAGATGTTGATGCGTCAATGTCTACAATAGGCGCAGTAATCTCTAACTCTGCGTCAGCATCTATGTCTAGTTGACCGTCTGTGCTTGAGTTAATAAATATTGCGCTGTCACGTATTTGCAGTTTAGTTGCAGCAGGAATATCAATAACACCTGTTCCGTTAGGGTCAAGTGTAATATTACCATCCGTATTGGTAGAAGATATAGTGTTTGCGTCTATAGTAATGTTATCAATTGCAGCAGACTCACCAGCTATTGCAGTAAATGTACCTGCTGCAGCAGTAGCTGCACCAATTGTAGTATTATCAATTGCACCACTATCTATATCGACTTTACTTATATTAACTTCACCAGTTCCATTAGGTGTCAAGTCAATGTTGCCGTTAGAGTCTGTGCTAATAATAGCATTACCATTAATATTAATATTGTCTACATCCAGATCACCAGTAACATTTGCTGCGCCTGTAATAGTAAGAGTAGTTGTATCAATAGTAACAGCAGTAGATGCATCTATGTCAACCGTAGGTGCTACAAGTTCTAGTTCTGTATCTGCGTCAATGTCAAGCTGTCCATCTGTGCTAGAATTAATACTTAATCCACTATCTCTAAACTGTATAGCTTTATCTGTATCAACTAATATATTTTCACCAAGACCATCTATGTATGCTTTACCATCAAGATACAAATCTTTAAACTCAAGAGAAGATGTACCTATATCTAATGTATTATCTGTCTTTGGTTTTATTTCTGTTGAACTAGCTACAAAGTCTTGCACTGGACCAAGCACCGTAACAGGTCCACCTTCGGCGGTAGTGCCATCATGTGTATGTCCACTTGTAGCATTAAAGGCTGACTCAATAGCGTCATATTCGCCATCAAAGTCAGCAGCATTAATTACGTTTCCATCAGCAATATTATTACTGGAGTCGTTTCTAGTGTATCCTGTTCCCATAGTTTTACCTTCTTGCGTTAGTGGCGTATTCTACTGTTAATGCGTCAAGTGAAAATGGCGGTGCTTGCGTACTAGAATCAAATAAGAAAGACACAGCAAATCCTGATCCTACAACTTGACTTTCAAATAGTTTAATTAATTTAGCACCATATGAAGTTGTTCCAAATACTCCTGATCCAAAAAATCCAACTGTACCTTGTGTGTTTTGTATATTAATTGGGGCTGGTTGTATAATTCCCGATTGGTCAAAGTCAAGTTTTAAACTTAAATCAAATGAAATACTGCCCTGTGGATCAGTATACAAAAACAACTTATAAAATGTTTTTCTTACTCGTGGGTCTTCGATAGGTATAAAAGGCGTTGCAAAAGATATAGTAATTGCATTGCCGCCAAAGTCACTACCAGATTCCATCTGATACAAGTAACCATCATCGTCTGCAAATACTACAACTTCAGCATCAAGATGATAATTACTGTCTGCTACATATGCTCGTATGCCTCTAGTTTCCGCATACTGCATATTGGAACCACCTTGTTCCGCAAACTGCACGGCTAAAATACCTTGAGCATTTGCACGAGTTATATTATTATTATATCCAAATATTCTGTACTGTGATTTTTCACGTATAACACAACTAGTAAAATGTGTATTGGCAGCAATAAAATCTGTTAAGTTATTCTGTATTGTTTTTGATACAACACCTAATCCAAAGTCACCTATACGATCTGTTGCACTTAATAGTCGCAAACCATCAGGTGCTAAGAACATTATATCACCACCCACTTCTTGGATAGTGTCACTTTCAATACAACCTATATCGTTAGTTACTGGCTGTAATGTAAAGTCTGCAATAGTATTTCCAACTAATCTTAATATAGATACTTCTGTAAAAATAATTAACTGGTCACGAAAGACTTCTAGTCCAGAAATAGGAGAACCTACGTTTATAGAACCTGCGCCATTAGCTACTGAAAAATCACTATCTGTATAAGGAGCAGTAAAATTAAGTATAGTTCCCTTTCCAAAAAACAAAGCATTTTTAAAATTGCTTATAAAAGATGCTCCTTTTACATCAGCGGGAGCATCATTTAAAACTGTAAATACACTGCTATTATATAAAGCAGGAGCATTTGCCCCATCTACTAACGCTATTTTTTGAGTGCCATCGTAGTTATACTTTGCAAAACGAGTTCTTCCAGCACCTTCTCTGTTTGTAGATATAAATGTAATAGCAGCATTGTCAGCAGGACTTGATGCAAGTGCAGGGTCAATACTTAAAGTAGCACCACCTGAAGACACCGTTGCAGTAGCTGTTACTGTGTAAATTTTTGCAACACCAGCAATTGTAAATTGGTCTTGGGCTTGAGGTGCTGCAGTTAAACCATCTACAATAAGAGATGAACCTGTTTGACTTGCGCCATTTACTAAAGCAGTTCCATAATTAGGAACATTTATTTTTGTAAAGCCTGTACCTGTAGTGCTATAGATGTCTGCATTCTTAGCAATAATAGCTTGGCTTTCCCAACTAGCCACGCCAAGAGCAAGATAGTTTAATGTTGTGGATACAAACGTAATATCATCTTGATCCGATGGATTATGCACCATCGTTTGTGATAATGTAAGAGTTGCTCTATTTGTTGCTGAAGCAAAAGAAACACCACCTGCAGCTATCGTGTATCTAAAACTTAATACTGCATTATCTGCTGGTGTAGCAGCTAAAGCTGAACTAAGAGTTAAAGTTGACTCAGTTGAACTTAAAGCTGTTGCACTACTAATAGTATATACAGTAGAGTCACCTGCTATTGTAAATGTATCATTAGCAGAAGGTCTTACATCTAATCCATCTACAACTAATGTAGTTCCAGACTGAGAAGCCCCGTCTACTAATCCACCTGTAAAAGTTAATACATCTCCTGCTATTGGTGTTGTGTGTATATTAGCTATTGTAAGAGATGTACCACTCTGACTAGCCCCGTGTACTTTAGGCGCACCATAGGGTGGTATAATACTACTGTCGTATTTGTCGTATCCTTCAACTCTACGATAACCACCCTGCACAGATGGTTCAAAGTTTCTTAATATACGTGCGCTACCCGGTGCGTTAAGACCTTGCTGTAATGGAGAAAGGTTACTTAATAATCCACCACGAAACTCAACGGCGTAAGTTTTCCATGCATCAGCCAAACTACTACCCCTAGTTTTGCGTAATCATGTATGAACGTACATATGGTGTACGATTAATTAACATTGAACGCATGTACTTAATACCCTCATCAAATTTTTCTTTCATTACTAGCGCATCTTGTGTATTACCTCTAAATAAATAAGCATAGTGCATTGCACCATCTGTAATAACATGAGCAAATCTATCGGGTATAACAATTACATCGTTGTGTGCAGATAAGTCTGCAGTAAAATTAAAATACTCATATACTAAAATGTAAGCAGCGTCAGGCTCTGGAGTAAGAACAAACTCAAGAGATGGCGCATGTATTACACGAGTAGGTACGCCCTGAAAACTAGAACTATTATATTCTTGCGCTACAAATTTATCTAAATATTCTTCATAAGCCATAGGCAATATACGTGTAGTAGCGTTGCCTAAAGTTGAATCTTCTTTAATTCTAAAAGTATCAAAATTAATAACTTTACAATCCGTTGGAAAAGCATAGCGGCTAGTATTAGCCGTTAAAGTTTGTGTTTTAGTAGTATGATTAAAAGGCCACTCAAATTCAGATTGATTAATATATCTAATAGATGCGTTAACTGCATCTCTAGCGTGTGCGTAAAAACCTGTTGCAGATGCAAAATTAGTAGAAGTTAATTCAACTTCATTTAAGCGTCTGTTTACTTGATTTACTAATTGTAAAAATGTTGTAGCCATTTACGTTTTCCTAAATAAAGTGAGGGGGCAAGTTGCCCTGCCCCGTCACGTTACGTTATGCGAGTGTATCACGGTCTACTTCGTTAGCAACCAATGAACCCGGATCGTCTACATCCATGCAGACAGCAAACATACGGACTTTACCGCCTGTTGTTGTACCTGTCATTGCTTGGATTTCGATGTCAATGGTGTCAGCAGTGCCGCCTACAAGAACAGGAGTTTGCCCTGCCTTAAAAGCATAGTCACCTACTGATGCTCCATCAAAATCAAAACCGTCAACGAAGTTGTCCAAGTCACCACCTGTAATACCAAAATCAAAGTCGGTGTCGGTTGAAGTACCTGTATGAGCAGACGTTACTTCAAGACCAGCACACATGATAAGGGTATTCGCAGGAATAGTCAAACCCGGAATAACATCGTTAGCAGCTAGGGCTGTACCTTTATCGCTTGCAGCAGTAGCAAAGTTCAACTCTGCTGAAAGCAAGTAAGGTTTACGACCACGTGCATCATTCCCACGTGCTACGGAAGTAGTATTATCACCTAATGCCATAATTCAATCCTCCCCTATGCCAAGTGGTAAATGGCGTTAACAAGAGCTTCAGGACGAAGAATCTTGCGACCATACAAATGCATACCCCGAACAATGTCGGCGAAGCTATCTGGATCACGATAAGTTTCAGTCTTATTAATCTGCTCTGCAGTAGCAACAGCAGATGAATGTCCTGCAACAATCACACCATAGTTGGATGAACTGTTTGTGCCAGCGAATGACGGGCCAGTACCAACTGAAGGTAGGTTGTTAGACTGATAGACTTGGAAGCCGTGGATTTGTGTAGAGACTTGACCGTTTTGCAGTCCTGCCCCACCAAAATCAGCATTGAACAAACGAGAATCTTCGTCTTTCAATACTTCCATAAATACTGGATCAAGAACCAACCAACGACCTTGTGAATCCACGTTCTGCTGATCAAGAAGACGAGCCATACGTGCAATCAAAGTCAGTGGGTGAGTGTCACCAGCAGCAGGAGTTGCGTCAGTTGCACCACCAGTACGAGGCTGGATAGCAATAGCGTCACCTGCAGAACCTGCAGAACCTGCACCATCAGTAAAGTCTGATGCGTCCAGTTTCATGGTTGCAAGCAATTCGTCTGAACCAGCACTAGTTACAGCCTTTGAACCATTTACGGTTGTGTTAGCTGTGTCGGCTGCGCCGTGCAAAGCAGATTGCTTAAAGCCTGACATGTAACCAAGAACGTCTTGGTCAAATTGGTCAGCAAGGCGATACGCAGCACGATCACTTGCCAAAGACTGGAAGTTAACGTGTGAGTGTGCCTCTTCAATGTCATCAACCTTAAATGCAAAGTAGTTAGCTTTGTCAATT
>CAACVD010001655.1_pt1 | contig 10672 bp, 8 predicted proteins | sample 2381771 | NCBI WGS metagenome assembly CAACVD01 (sample SAMEA5211965, study PRJEB30684) | marine metagenome | biome: Marine; feature: Epipelagic; material: Water | collected 2015-10-15 | depth 15 m | reverse complement strand
AGTTGTGATGCTATGTCTGTAGGTTTCAACTTCCTTCTCCAAAATTATATTTTAAGGGTATCATCTGACTTTGTATAGCACCCCCTGTGTTTCTGTTTAGAATATCCTCTTGTAAAACTTCGGTTACTGAATCTTCTGGCACTCTTTGAGGTGTTTGTTGTTCTCCTCCAGGAAAAGGTTCTATAAAATCTGTTCTGTATTGAGTTCGACCTAGTTGTCTTACAATGTTATTAACAACAGGGTCTTCAAAAAACTTACCTCTTTGTATAACTCTATTAAGGGCATTAGGATCAGCTAAAAGCTCTATAGACCTAGAATCACCACCTCTTTGCATTAACTGTTGTAAAAATGTTAAAATACGACCTCGTATAGTAAAGATACCTGTGTATGCTCTAGCACCTGTTCTAACTAACTTAACAGCTAAACTTTCTTCTGCTGTTAGTTTACCAGCTTTTTCTGGAACTTCGTATATTTTAAGTTTTTTAGAGGCTTCTTCTAAACCTGTTCTAAACTCCTTACCGAAAACAGAATCTAACTGAGCACCGTATTTAGCTAAGTAAGGATCCAGTTTACTGACAACTATTTTTCCACTTGAGTCTGTAATATTGTCCATAATATCTTGACCAATAAAAGCCTTGTATCGTTCTAGTAGTTCTGGATTATCTTTAATCAATTTAAAAAGTTTTCCTGTTTTAGTAATCGCTTCAGGTTTCCAACCAACATTTTTAAATATAAATTCTGGTTCTTGTGTTTTTGTTAATTTAATCTCAAAGGATTTATCTGAATTAATATTTTTTATAAGGTCGTCAATATCTTTTAAACTTTTTTGATAACCACTAGCAAAAGATTCTGCACTATTAAACAATGCTTTTTGATCAGGAAAGTACTCATCGACAACATCTCCGTATTGATTCATAAATCTGTCGTGTGCTCCTGGAGATTTAGGTTTTAGTAACCCATCAACTTCATCTAGAACACTCTCTCTATACTTTCTTTTTATGATTCCCTTAATATTTTCTGCACTACCAGCAAAAGCAGGATTATTCATAACTTCTTTTAATATAGAATCTTTACCTACAAAAGTTCCTTTTAAGGTTTTTAAAAATGTTTCAGCACCTACATCATCACCAGATTTAATAACTCTATCTATTACACCCTTTGTATAGTTGTTCACATAGTTTTCATACAGTTCGTCTGCTTTAAGTGCTTTGTCTAAATCCTCACCTGAAAATGCCTTTTTTCTAAAATTTAATAAGGAGTTTTCTATATCATCAAAAACTTTAAACCCTCTTCCTGACTGATTACCTTTCCTAGCTCTAATGTCTTGTATTGTGTTTTGTAAAAAAGTGTAATTTTTAGGACTGCTTCCTAAACCAGAAACACTATTTATTAGTTCATCTAGTTCTTTAACCAGTCTTGGATCTGGTGAGGCACTTTGCTTGACTTCTTTTAAACTCTTGAGTAGTTGTTTTTGGTAAGGAGAACCGTTAAAAACAAAGCTGTAGTTTTTATTAGAATTTTTTATAATAGTGTCGTAAGCACTGTCTACTTCTTTAAAAGCGTTTGTCTTTAATATATCTAATTGTTCTTTAAGTAGGTTTCCTGCTGAAGCAGAATCAACACTACCGTCAATCACTCCCCTAAATATTTTGTCTGTTTCTAGTTTGACATTGTTTAAGTTTGCCTGTGGTGAAGAAAGTTCTCTACTCACAACTCCTTCTGCTTCTGCCTGAACATCTCTACCAAAAACTTGTGCTGTGTCTCTTCCCACATCACCAGCTTTTCCTACTTGTGATGTCACTACACCCGAAGTGATACCAGCTTGTTTGTCAAATTTTTCAACCACATCTATATCTGGTCCAACGGATTTTTGTATAACCATACCTCTTGGTGCACCACGAGCTTCTGATTCTAGTTCAACAGTTCTAGATTGAGAAACACTAGGATCTCCCTGTCTAGCTCTAACGCCAACTGTTTCTATTTGAGAAGAAGTTAGGTCTTGTGGATCAATGCCTTCTTTTTTAACTATGTCAAGACCTTTCTCAAAATCATCTACGTCAACAGGCACGGCACTACTGCTCGTTGTTCTACTTACATTTTTAAATATTTGAAATAAACTTTGACCACCTAAAGCAAAGCCTCCAGTAATCCCTGCATCAGCTAGTGCTCTTCCGTTAATACTAAAATCAGGGTTATCTTGAAATATAAGAGGGTATTTTGCTTTTAAATCATTTAATTCTGCTAATCTCATAGCATATGTTGTGGCACTCTCAGCCACCACAGAGCCAGTGAATGGATTAACAACACCAGCTGTAGGGACTGATGTGTATGCACCAGCAACACCACCAGCAACCCCTGCTATTATTTCTGGTATTGCTCGTTGTGCTAATAAACTCAGGTCTGGAGCATCAAACCCTGAAGATTCTACAGCTCTTCTTTTGTTATCTCTAGGATCTATGTATGTATATGTTTCACCTAAAGGATCTATCTCTACGTCATAGTCAAAAGTTCTAGGAATTTTAAGTTCCTTGGAAAATGCGTTCTGAAGCATGTATTGTATATTTTCTGAATTTTTTAAACTTTGAGGAAGTTTAAGAAAGTCTCTTTCTAAATTAAATCCTGGACCTTTATCATATTCTATAGGCAAAAGTTCTCTTATATCTGATCTTGAGAGACGGTCCAAGTACCTTGGATCTGTAAAACTTAGTTGTCCTTGTTCTATACCTTTTCTTATGGCACTGGATAATCTTCTATCTTCTTCTACCTGATCGTCTCCTAAAACAGCTTGAGGTGCACCTGGAACGCCACTGAAACCTAATGCTCTTTCTACATTAGTTATAGGTTGAGCTTCTTGATAACCGTATTGTTTAAAAAGTTCCATCTCTTCAGGAGAAAAAGATTCTATCACAGAAGGTGTCTGTCCACCTTCTTGCTGACTTCTAGCATATTCTTCTAGTATTTGGTCCACATTTATGATAGGAGCACTCATTATTTATTTGCCTCGTTTTGTTGATTTACATAGCCTACAAGAGCTTGGAAAACTTCTGGTTCTAATTCATTTTGAAGTGTACTTAAATACTGACCTGATGTACCCAAAGATTGTTGAGCGATTATATTTAAGTACAGATCATGAATGGTATTATTTTTTATACCAGAAAGAACATCACCTCCAGAAAGAACAGCTATTTGATTAACGTCTATTTTGTCATCACTACCAGAAGCACCACTCGGTACAAAACTTATACTACCATATTCTTCTCTTAGTTCAGCTATAGTTCTATTGTCTCCCTTCTTTTCAAAGGGCTTATATCCCTCTTCTTCCTCTACTTTAGGTTTTACAAAAACATCGTAAAAACTTACATCTTCTTGACCTTCTCTTTTTACTTTAGTTAAATCAAATCTATATCCACCAGCAAGAGTGTCAAAAGAAGTAATAGCATCATTCATAAGTTGTCCAACAAGTAACTTAAATTCTGCTTCGCTTGTTGCTTGACCACCAGCTCTCCTTAAAAACCTTTCTATGTCTTTGTCTGAAATATCTCTACCTTTTTGATTATTAAGTGCTGCGGATTGAAGTGCAAGAGTAAACACAAAATTATTTAATAAACTTTTACTTAGTCCAGATTGTGAAAGAAATTTACCTAGACCACTCTCAATAAACTGATCACCAAACTGTGATTGAAAATCTTTTAAATCTAATGTTTTTTCTTCTGGGTCTCTTATACCATTATTATTGGCATCTACAAACCCTCGATAACCATAATCATTTCTATCAGCAATTTTTTCAAACTGTTTAAATTCATTAATAACACGTTTACCTAAAGTTGTAAGCTGACCAGCTGTTCCAAATAAGATAGGAGTGCCTGCTGCCTCTGCTTCGTCGAGAAGTTTAAGCACATTGAACCCTGTATTTAAAACAGCGTCTCTTTGACCTGCCTTATCAGAAAGTTTCGTTTCTATCTCACCTTGTTTTTTACCTAATTGAGATTCTGTGTAAAAACTAGCTAGATTACCTTGTCCTCCACCTTGAGAAAATATAACATTACCGTCTGGATCTATGATTAAGTTAGAACCTGTTTCTAGTAAAGAATACTGATCTGGATTGTCGTTATAGTCAGCAAGATATATTTGTTTAGTTTTACCATCAGCCGAATCACGAACTTTTATAGTTCTCATCTGACCTCCAGGCTCTATAGTAGCACCACCTTCTCTATAGACTTCTAGCTCTTCAAGGGATAAAGATAAATTTCTACCATTAATCTTATACATTTTATTTTCTTTTATTTGATTACCTTCTCTTACGATAAACCCATCCTCTTGAAGTTTTAAAGCACCACTTTGAGACAGTAGTTGTGTTACTACAGCACCACCTTTATCTGGCTGTCCGTCACCATCACTATCGTTATAAACAGTATAGTCTTTATAATCTCCATACTTACTACTCCAATCATCTTGTATATATCCAGGAAATTTTTGAGTAAGATACCCAACTTGATTAGAAGTATATGCAACAGGGTTATCATTGCCTTCAATTTTGTATAGTTTTCTAGTTTGATTATTTAATGACTTTTCTAAACTTCTTTGAGATTCAACATCAGATATGTAAAGTTTTGCTGCCAGTTCATTTTCTTTTTGTAATCTTGAAAGCTGAAACTTTCTTAAATTTTCATCTTGTTTTACTTTAGCACCAAAATATTGCGAAAGTGATTCAGGAAGTGCTTCTCCTAAATTTTTACCTTCTGCTCCTTGTTGTACTAAAGTTGCTCCTAGTAAAAACAAGGGTAAGTTTCCTTTTGGGTTTACAAGTTTTTGATATTCCTCATCTGAACCGTAAAGTTCTTGGGCAAACTCTCTGTAAAGTTTCATTTTTTCTTTTACGGGAATATCTGATTGACTATCTAAAAAACTAACTAAACCTACACCTTGATTAAAATTATCTTTATCTCCTGATTCTATTTTTCGTGTTGCTCCTTCTAAAATAGCTTCGTCTGCAGGTGAAGCATTTTCTTCTATATCTTCTAGTTTCTTTGTAATTTTTTCTTGTGCACCACCTTCCTCATCTGAAAGAACATCTCTTATTATATTAGGAACTTCAGGAGATATCTGAGCTATTTCAGAGTCTGGTATTTCTACGTTTAAATCTATATTACCTAAAATTTGTTGTGGTAATATTTCTGAAGGGTCTACATCTGATGATCCAGGAATGATAGGAGGACTCATTACTGCATCTGGTCTTGGTATTTCTGAAAGTGCACTTCTATTAAGAATATTTTCTACAAGACTTCTATCTAAATTTAGCCTTACTGCTATCTCCTCGATAGGTACGCCCATCTGTAACAGTTGTTGTATTTGCTGTTCTTGGTTCATAGTTCCCTATGCTCCTTGGTTTTGAGCTCCAGCATATGCTGCTCCTATACCTAATGCTTGTGTTAAATAATTAGGGTCAGGAGCTGTACTTGCACCATATTGTTGGAATCCTAACGCTGGAGCGAAACTTGCTGCCATACCACCTAGTCCACCAAGTAATTGACTTGGTAAATTATATTGACCAACAAAGTTTTGATAATCTAAATCTAGACCTCTTTGTTGCATACCTCTTTGTGCTGCACCTATACCACTTAATCTGCCTATGTCTTGACCCATCATACCGTATAGACCTGAACCTAAATTAGCAAGACCTGTGCCTGTGGCTCTACCGAACTCTCCAGTCCTTAAACCTATATTAGAGATATCTCTACCAGCACCACCTAATACGTTAGCCATATTTACACCACTAGCTCCTAAGCCTCCACCTGCGGTGCCATAAATACCTGCTAAGTTTTGTCCTAGACCACCGAGTAGCTTGGCTCTATTAACGTCTCTATTTTGTTCTGCTTCACTTGCTTTCATTGCTGTTTGTAGAGCTTGATTAAATCCACCAGCACGTAATGCACCTACTCTTTCTAGTGCTCCTCTGCCTGCAGCTTCTGCTAATTCTTCTCCCATGAGCCTACTTCTAGAACCACCAAAAGCTCCACTACCTAATGCTTTTGCTCTTCTTGCTATGTCTGATTTAGCTAATGACTTTTGTATATCTGCCAGTGATTGATCCACTACGGCTTGTTCAAAAGGATTATAAAAAGCTGATATATTAGACTGAGGATCTTCTAAACTTCCAGGTGTAAACATGCCTGGACCACCTTCTAAAATATCTGCTGCTCTGTCTGTGTAATCGGAAGCTATATCTGGAACTTGACCGAGTAACTGTTGACCTGCTTCTAAACCACTAATACCTCTGCTTGCTGCACCACGGACAAGGGACGCTCCTTCTTGACCTGCTAGTTGTGTTTGTAAGTCAGCTCCTTTCATTCTAGATTCAGCATCTTGGAAAAAAGGTAGGTAACTGCCCACACCTTGTACACCTAAACGCATAGCTTCTCTTTCTGCTGGTGTGAAGTCTGCTATTCTTTGACCTTGGTAAGTAAAAGGAGTTGCTCCTGGAACAGACATAGTAGCAAATTTATTAACTAGTTCTTGGTTTAGTAAAGGCAATATTCCTGGGATGCCTTGTCTACCACCTTGAAAGAACTGTCCTAAAAACGCTGGTGGTACTTGTGTTGTGTATGATGTAGTATTTTCTGCCATTATGCTCTCCCTATGCCCATTGATTTAGCTTTATTTTCTGCTTTTTCCATCATGTTATATAGTTTCCCTATACCTTTATCATGATCTCCACCACCTATACCTGCGACAGATTGTTTAGTCATAACAAACTCACCGTCTGCTAATAGTGCTGGAACTGTGTCTTTATTACCTGCTCCTTGAGGATCATTTATGTCTCCACCTGTCATTCTTAAATCGACTTCAGGCATTTCTCCACCATCTGCTAGTCTGGCAACACCACCTGCTGCAAAAAAACTAGGAAATTCTGCAGAACCATAGTCTGTATCTGCAACTAAATCAGACAATACTCTATCTAAACCAAAAGCCTCTTCTACTGGCATACCCATATAGTTTATTGACTGACCACCATATTGAGTAGGTAGGTTAGCTGGTCTTAATCCACTTTGTAGATAATCCCTTGTTTCAGAAGGTATTTTACCTTCTAGTGGACCACCGTCTTCTTCTCCACCTTTAAGTAGTCCTGCTTGTTCTAGTGCTCCTAAACCTATCATTCCTTTTTGTAAGCCACTTAAATTAGCAAAGCTACCATCTTTACCAAATATATTGACATCAGAACCTCTAACACCTGCACCTAAATCTTGGAAGAATCCACCTATACCACCTTGGTCTCCTGGTGCACCTGCACCTATGTTGCTAGGTCTCAGTAAAAAGTCTTGGTTAAATGGATTTAAACTTTGGATTCCTTGACCACCTTGTAAACCTGCACCTGTGACGAAACTTCCCATAGCATAGCCTACAGCAGCATCTCTTGCTATCTGTCTTGGGTTTCTACCTGATGCAGCTGAACCAATAGCTCTACCTGCTGCAGCACCAGAAGGTCCACCTAACACAAACCCTATTGCTGTTCCTATAGTTCTACCGAATTTTTTTAAAAAACCTTTTAGGACACTACCCTACCTTATGCACAAAAAATATCATTGTTCTCTACTTACTCCTTTCATCTTCTCGAAAGTTCTTAATCCACCTAATCCTAACATACCCATGAGTATGGTACTTAGTTGGCTAAAATCAAAGTCAGGTAATATTATTTCTTCGTAACCTGCTAATCTTATTATCATAACCGTAATTGGATGTAAGATAAAGTGCCAACACAAAGCAACACCACAAACCCACCCAATAAATGGTCGCCAACCTGCCACAAATAATGAATTATGTGCAGCTTCTTGCTGATTAACTTTAAGCTGTGCTAAGTTTGCTCTATGGAGTTCACTTTCAAGCTCATGTTTTAATCTAATTTTTAAATCTTTATCTGGTATTAATTTTTCCAATATATCAGATATTGGTTCTATCAACCTTTCTATTATCATTAAAAATACTTAGTTTTCTTTTTTCTTTTAGGGTCAATAGCACCACAACCTCGTGCTACTTCTCCGCCAGTCTTCATTTTCTTATTTGGCTGAGGTATCACACCTCTACCTATAAGAATGTCTTTTTGTGTTATTTTACCGTCTCCACTAAGATCAGGAAACGCTTCTCCACCTGTATTCATTTTCTTTTTCTTTTTTCCTCCACGTAATAAATCTTTATCTGCTTTTCTTGCACCACCTTTACCAGTAGCGAAACTTCTTACACGACCACACCCCCAAGAGTGTGAACTTTGTCCAGGACGAGAACCAGAACTAAAGTAAGCTCCTTGTCCTCTTTTGTAAACTTTCATAAGAGTAGAGATAGACTTACCACTACTTTTTGCATACTTCTTGACACAGGCAGGTACACTCCCACCTTTCTTCATTTTAACTTTGTCTTTAGTTCTAGCTTTCTCCACTGCTTCGTAATCCTCACTTGTCATCTTACCTTTGAGATATTTACTACGAGTTCTCAATATTTCTTTTTCTCGTGCAGATGGGTTTTTAGAACCTTTTAAATAATCTGTAGGCACACCTTTTTTAGTTTTATTAACTTTTTCGAATTTTCTTGCCATATATTGCCTCTATAATACTTAAAAACTCATCTTGTGTTAAAGTATGCTTCATTAAGTTTACCCTTTTTGTGACTAGTTGTATATTGTTTTTTATATACCCCTTGTTTGGATTTATTCTATCTATAGAGGCATTAGTTTCTAAACCACCCTTGTTTTGTTGCCCACGAGAAAAAGTTAAAACTTCACCACTTAAACTACAAAGACCATCTTGAACGTACCAGAGTTCATATATATCTTCAGGAGATATATTCCATGTCATACCTTGTTTAATTCTGGTTGATTTTAATTGACCAAATAAATTTTTTAGATAGCGGATGTGGTTTTTAGTAAATCTTTTTTCTTTATCCCTTGATCGGCATAGTTTACACTTCGTTAATCCTTCTGTTTCAAACCTGTGTAGAGGTAGTGATTTTTTACAAGCTCGGCATGTTTTTTTACGAAATAACAACGGTCACACTTCCTATGCTAGAGTTCATACTAGCTAGGATACATTTAGCAGTAAATGGTGTTGTCAAATTAACAAACTCAAACCCATCCCAGAGTTGTAGTGTATTTGTTGAAGTATTGAATATAAGTGTTCCTGGATTAAAGTTCTGCTTGTCTCTATTTTCCGTATTGACAGAATATGTGTCAAGTGTGTCTACCTCACCTAAGTTTAGTTCTAAAACTCTAACAAGACGATTAAAGGTTTCTGATGAGACGTTGTCTTGGTTTTCTATAGGAAGCCTTGTAGGTAATAACTTACTCATCTTCTGCCGTCTGGTTGTAGATCCATCCTAGTTGCTCCTAGTCTCCAAGCTACACTATTATTAGCATTTACGTCGTCATCGTCTGATTCTATACGAAGAACACCTTGCCTACCTCTAGCACGTACATGAGATTGTTGAGTTGTGCTGGTTATAACACTGGTGGAACTTGTGGTTAAACTATCTCCTGGAAAGTTTCTGGTTTTTAATACAAAGTTTACTTGTCCGCCACTAGAGTTACTTAAAAATTTAAGATCAGGGATTAACCTTTTTATGAAAGCATATTGTTCACCGTCACCTAAATCAAAGTCAGATGATTCTATAAAGACATTAGTCATTGGAGAACCATCATCATTATAGCCAGTTTCATGTTCAAAAACATACTGATTAGCAACAGCTCTAGGGAAAGGTTCAACACCTGCATCTAACCAAGCAGTTCTAGAAAGTTCACCGTAATACCATATATTTTGAGCATAGTTGTAAATAACGTATCTATCTATCTCAGTGCTAGAACCTGATGGATAAAACCAACCAACTTCGTCATACTCTGTATTAGTAAATGCTGCAACTTTAAAAGCCTGAGAGGAGTTAAAATCATCAAAAACATAGCTCAACACAGAGCAAGGTATTTTTTTAACCGAACCTGTGTATACATAAAAATTGTCATACCCCATCCAATAAACACCACTTGGTCCAGTTACTGCTGCTTTTGGTCCAATTAGTCCTGAGTTTTCATTTATAAGATTTACACCAAATGTAAAAGGTGGACCAATAAACTGCATACTGTATAGACTAGTGTCTGTCCATATTAATGTCTCTTGTCTTGCTTTTACTGCACCGATAATTCTGCTGCCTGAAGATAGTCGTAAACTTCCTGCTGTATTAGTACTGAGTGGTTCAAACTGTAGTGGATCTTCTTGATCACTAAAGGCTATTAACATGGGATCTATAACACCTGTTCTAGCGTTACCGTTGGCATTTAAAGGATCAGACCCTAAAACTATAAGGTGTCTATCTTTTTCTGAGGTGAGAACTTGAAGTCCTACAGTAGGAACTAAGTTAGCACCACTCTGACCAGAAAGTTCTACGGCTCTTGTAGAAGTTCCGTTATTTTCTACCCACCTAAATATTCCACCACCTCTAGGGTTTATTATTAGATCTTCACCAAAATTATCGTGTGTCCAAAGCCTTAGTTGGTTTTTAGCAGTTAAGTCTTCAGAAGACCCCCAAGTGCTTAAACCCCAAGGATCTATACCCCAACCTGTAGATGGAACAAAAACGTCTAGCCCTACATTAATCTGATAAGTGCCAACGACACTTGACCCACCATTACCACTATCGG
>CAACVD010001654.1_pt1 | contig 10672 bp, 16 predicted proteins | sample 2381771 | NCBI WGS metagenome assembly CAACVD01 (sample SAMEA5211965, study PRJEB30684) | marine metagenome | biome: Marine; feature: Epipelagic; material: Water | collected 2015-10-15 | depth 15 m | reverse complement strand
ATCTTATGGTAATATGATATCATATTAACAAACAGAAAGGATTTAATATGACTACAACAACAAAAAATAAATTAAAAGCTTTACTAGGCTCAAGCTTTAAAGACTTTGAAACAGCAATCAACGCTATTGATGAAGCAACATACGCAATGGATGAAGTGATGGCTGACTTAGAGCATAGCGAAGACTTAGAAAAAATTGAAGATATGCTTGGGGATACAAACGGCAACCTTGATACTTTATATGATATTCAAGTAAATCTTCAAAATGCTCAACATACTATGAATACTTATTTCAGTATTCTTAACGATAAAGACTAACCATAACCAAGGCGGGGCTTAGCCCCGCCAGAAAGGAAACAAAATGTTTTACAATATTTATGCAGAAGAAAGACAACAGAAGAGAAGAAGAATTTTTTGGCTAATAGTTTTTTGGCTGTTGGCTATAATATGCGGGGTTAGTGGCTTTGTATCCGTTACCGAATTATATTATGCAACTCATATAGCTATACAATCCATTTGGACTATAGCTTTAGCAATTAGTATTATAGGCTTTGCTGGTTGTGTTTACTTTATATTAATGATTAAATAAGGGGGATTAAATGTTTAATGCAATTAAAAAACTTACAGCAATTAAAAGGCTAAACAATTCAATAAATGGTAATCCAAATTATAAATTATATTTTGGTAATGAAGTAGTAAGAACGCCAGAAGATAGTATGTTGGCTTATAAAATAAGTGATACATATTTAAATAAAGAGTGTCAAATAACTTACTATTACAATGATAAAGAACAAGCTTACTTAAAAGATATTAATAAATTAGATTAAATTCTAGCGGGGTTCACCGCCCCGCATTTTCCAAGGCTCATATTACAACCCGTCATATCTTGGCGGGTTTTTTTTTGCTAGGTTTCAGGGGTCTGCGTGTTTTTTACAGCACTAAAGGCTAAGTTATATACATGCAAATATTGTGATTTTATTCTAGATAGTGTATAAGGGTCATATGAAAGCTGATTTACTAACAACAGATCAATTGAGAATGCAAGTTGAGAAGTTGTTCCTGCAACACATAAGGTTATGTCAAGATAATTTTTTATATTTTGTCCAAGAGATCTGGCCCGATTTTATTTGCAGAAAAGAGAGGGACCCAAAAAAATGGGGGCACCATCAAATAATTGCAAATGAATTTACAGAAGTTGCAAAAAATAAAAAAGGGAGGCTCATCATAAATATGCCTCCAAGACATACAAAGTCTGAGTTCGCTTCTGTATACTTCCCAGCGTGGATCATTGGTAAGTTTCCAAAAATGAAAATTATGCAAGTCTCACACAATACAGAATTAGCCGTGCGTTTTGGTAGTAAGGTTCGTAACATTATTGATTCAAAAGAATACAAACAAATTTTTGGTGATGTGAAGTTGAGAGAAGACTCAAAAGCAAAAGGACGATGGGAAACGAACCACGGTGGAGAATACTACGCTGCTGGAGTTGGAGCATCGATAACAGGTCGTGGTGCGGACTTGTTGATTATTGATGACCCACACACGGAACAAGACTCAATGTCCGATGCTGCAATGGAGCGAGCATATGAATGGTATACCTCAGGACCACGACAAAGATTACAACCAGGAGGCTCAATATTATTAGTTATGACAAGATGGGCAGAAGATGATTTAACGGGAAGATTATTGAAGGCTCAAACAGAACCTAAAGCAGATAGTTGGCGACAAATTAGTTTTCCTGCAATTTTACCTTCAGGTAATCCAGTATGGCCTGAGTACTGGGAGATAGATGAATTAGAAAAAATAAAAGCTTCTGTTCCTATTAGAAACTGGACAGCTCAATATATGCAAGAGCCAACATCTGATGAGGGGGCGATATTAAAAAGAGAATGGTGGCAACCTTGGAAAGGAAGTGGCATACCTAATTTAATGCATGTAATACAAAGTTATGATACAGCGTTTAGTAAAAAAGAAACAGCAGATTATTCTGCGATTACCACATGGGGTATATTTCATCCTGAAGAAGGTGGGCCTCCTCATATGATATTATTAGATGCTATGAAAGGTAAATTTGATTTTCCCGAACTCAAAGCTGTAGCATTGGATGCTTATAAATATTGGGAGCCTGAAACAATTGTGATAGAACAAAAAGCTAGTGGTGAACCATTGACACAAGAATTTAGAAGAATGGGTATACCAGTAGTGCCGTTTACACCTAGTAAAGGTAATGACAAACATACTAGAGTAAACTCCTGTGCTCCATTATTTGAAAGTGGTCAGGTGTGGTATCCTTTTGGTGAGAAGTTTGCAGATGATGTAATTGACGAATGTGCAGCTTTTCCACACGGACAATACGATGACTATGTTGATTCAACCACACAAGCTGTGTTAAGGTACAGACAAGGGAACTTTATTGAGTTATACTCAGATTATGTGGACAATGAAGATTTACCACCTAAAGAGTACAACTACTATTAGGAGAATTAAATGGCTAGAACAGATTTCAGTTACAGACCTGAGGTAGATGAAGAAATAAAAAATGAAATAGATGAAGAAACAAAAGATATTGAAACAGAAAAAACTAATTCTAAATTAAGTGCTACAACTTCTGTTATTAAAAGTGCAGATGAATCTAAAGTAATTAGTCAAAAAGATGATACTAATAAAACAGCTACAGCAGACAATCCTTTAAGAGAAGCATACAGAGCAAAAATAAAACAAAAAGCTTTAGAAAAATTTTTACCTGGTGGTGGAGATCCAATGAAAATGATTAATCCAGGTAGTGATGCTCCTCCAGTAGAACAGCCTTATGATTTATTAGATAGATTAGCAGTTGATAAAAGAAAAGCAGATTTTAGAGTTAGACAACAATACGCTATGCCTGTACAATCTATTGGTCAAATGAAGCAAGCTAAGAATGGAACTTTTATAACAGTAAATACCAAGATAGGTAGAAATAAAAAAACGAGAATTACATGATAGAAGAAAATGTTGAAGTAACAGATAAAGATGGTGACGTTGTTGATCTACAAGAAAATAGAGAAGAACCTGTAGATGTAGTTATTGAAGAGCCGACTGAAGAAGGCATGGAAATGATGCAGCAGGAAGAACAGGAAGAGGAAGATTTTTTTGAAAACATTGCAGACTCAATGGATGATAGAAGTTTATCACACCTGTCAAAAGATCTAGTATCCGATTATAAAAAAGATAGAGAGTCCAGAGGCGATTGGGAAAAGTCTTATATTAGTGGATTAGATTTATTAGGTTTTAAATATTCAGATGAGGGTCAACCATTTAAAGGTGCATCTGGTGTGACACATCCTTTACTTGCAGAAGCAGTAACACAGTTTCAGGCACAAGCCTATAAAGAACTTCTTCCTGCCGAGGGGCCAGTTAAGACGATGGTTGTTGGCGAGAAGAATATGCAAAGAACCATGCAAGCTAATCGTGTAAAAGAGTTTATGAATTACATGATCTTAAATCAGATGGAAGAGTATACTCCAGATTTTGATCAATTATTATTTTATTTACCTTTAGCAGGTTCTGCTTTCAAAAAGATTTATTATGATGACACAATGAAAAGAGCAGTAAGTAAATTTGTTGCTGCTGAAGATTTGATTGTGCCTTACTACACTACAAGTTTACATGAGTGTGAAAGAATCACACACGTTGTGAAGATGAGTGAAAACGATATCTTGAAAAAACAAAAGACAGGTTTTTATCGTGACGTAGATTTATTAAATGCTGATGAAGAAGATGAGATACAAGATAAGTATAATGAGATAGAAGGTATATCAAGAACTTCATTAGGAGATGATTATCAATTTAATATTTTAGAAATGCATGTTGATTTAGATTTAGACGAATACACTTCAACAGATGATGAGAAAAGAATTAAGATTCCTTATATCGTAACAATCGATGAAGGCTCAGGTAGAATACTAAGTATATATAGAAACTACAGACCTAATGATGAATTGTTCAGACGCAGAGAATATTTTGTACATTTTAAATTTTTGCCAGGTTTAGGTTTTTATGGTTTTGGATTAATACACATGATCGGTGGTTTATCAAAAACTGCTACTGCTGCACTAAGACAACTATTAGATGCAGGTACTTTAAGTAATTTACCAGCGGGATTCAAGAGCCGTGGTATCCGAATAAGGGATGATGATCAACCCTTTCAGCCTGGTGAATTCAGAGACGTAGACGCACCTGGCGGAAACATTAAAGATCAGTTTCAAATCCTCCCCTTCAAAGAGCCAAGTCCTACTTTAATGAATTTACTAGGCTTTGTCGTGCAAGCAGGACAGCGTTTCGCTTCTATTGCTGACATGAAAGTGGGTAATGATACACAAAACAGAGCTGTGGGAACAACATTAGCACTCTTGGAACAAGGCTCACGGGTCATGAGTGCAATACATAAGCGTTGTTATTATGCAATGAAGCAAGAATTTAAGTTATTGCATGAGATTTTCAGCGAATATCTTCCTCCAATTTATCCATATGCGACTTATGGTGGTAATCAATTTGTTAAAGCAGCAGATTTTAGTGAAGATATTGATGTTATACCGTATGCTGACCCTAATATTTTCTCCGTTAGTCAAAGGGTCACGCTTGCTATGGAGCAGTTACGTGTAGCACAGGCTGCTCCACAGCTTCATAATATGAGAGAAGCATTCAGAAGAGTGTATGAAGCACTTGGAACGAAGCAAATTGATCAAATTTTGAAGCCTGAACCTCCAAAAATACCAAAAGATCCAGCTTTGGAGAATGCAGAGGCGTTAAGAATGCAAGTTCCTAAAGCTTTTACCACACAAAATCATGATGCACATATTGTTTCGCACCAAGCGTTTATACAAACACGTATGGTACAGGTAAATCCTATGGTTTATGCACTTTTACATGCTCATATTGCTGAACATGTGTCTATGAAAGCAAGAGCACAGGCATTAGCGATCATCACAACACAAAGACCTGACTTAATGGCAATGAAAGATCAAAATCCAGAGCTATTTCAGGTAGAATTTGATAGTATTGTGGCTTTACGTACTGCTGAATTGACACAAGATTTACAAAAAGCAGAAGAATTAACTTCAAAAGGTGATGAGTTGGTACAATTGAAGCAAAGAGAGCTTGATTTACGTGCAATGGACATGCAAAGACGAAATATGGAGTTTCAACAAGAAGAAACAAGAAAAGTTAGTGAGTTTGATGAAAAACTTGATCTTGAAAAGATGAAAAGAGAGGATCAAGAAGCACAAGCTAAGGAAAGAATTCGTGTTGCTGATGATAAAACAAAAATTGCAGCTACAAAAGTAGCAAATGACATAATTAAAGGAGGTAGAAGTGGCGGGTAAGCGTTTTGGTTCACCACCTAAAAAAGGTCCAAACTCACAAGGTATGAAAATAGATTATTTTAAAGATGGTAAGATGTCTGTGGTAAGTAAATCAAAAGTAAAAGAGTTACAGGATAAAGCAAAGGCATTTAAAATTGGAGCTCTCTCAAATTTAGGTTGCCCTTATCGTGAAAATGGTGTAAAAAGTGATATTAAGGGTATAAGTAATATACAAGTTAAAGGGAAAAAATTTATTGGTGTTAAATGATTGCTGGCGATTCTTTAGAATACGAATTTATTACAGAAGAAATAAAAAAACTAAACTTGAACGATATAGTCCTAACTTGCGAAATAGGATTGCGAAGAGGGCTTGGTTCTAAAACAATAATGGATGCTGTTATCGCTAAAGGTGTTGAAACATATAGACACATAGCTATAGATCCTTATGGTAATTTAGATTACCAGCATTATGATGATGTTCCCTCAGCTACAGCAGATTATACAGATCATATGAAAATAGAAACTTTGTATGATTTGGTCAAATATAAAGAGTTTGCTTTTTTTGAATTTCCTGATACCTACTATTTTGAAACTATGAAAGGTGGATATCCACTAAGTATTGATGGTAAAATAGAAATGCACGATAAATATTCAGTAGTGCATTTAGATGGGCCACATACTACATTAGCTGTAGAGCAACAAATCACTTTTTTCATGCGATATATGGAAGATGAAAGTATATTGATTTTAGATGATCACAAAACTTTTTACAAACAATCTATAGATTGGTGTTTGAAAAAAGTAGGTTTTAAAGTTGTAAGAGAGGGTGATAGAAAATTAATTTATAAAAGGGAGAAAGTATAATGGCACTAACTGCACTAATAGCACCTGCTACTAAACTGATAGGCAAATTTATAGAGGATAAAGATCAAAAAAATAAACTTGCACACGACTTAGCAACTATGGCAGAGAAACATGCACAACAATTAGCTAAAGGTCAAATAGATATAAATAAAGAGCAAGCTAAACATCCTAGTATATTTGTTAGCGGAGCCCGCCCCGCAATAATGTGGGTCTGTTGCTTGGGGCTACTATGGCAGTTCTTCGTAGGACCAATTTTAACTTGGTTTACAGGTATCTGGATGCCTGATGTAATACCTCCTGAACTTGAAGTTGAAGGCCTCGTCACGTTAGTCATGTCGCTTTTAGGACTCGGAGCCATGAGATCCTTCGAGAAGTCAAAAGGTATTGCTAGAGAAAACATGAAAAAATGATAAAACGTATTCATATTAATCAACATGTCATACGATCTAATAAAAAAAATAATAAAGATGATCCTGTTATTACTGTTAAAACTTCTAAAGAAAATTATTATGCCGAAGAAGTGGTAATAAAAGGAGATAGTAAAGTTGTGTATAGTCCAGATAAACCATTATCTTGTGGTGCTAAAGTTTGGATTGAAACAAAAGCAATGTTAGTGTTGAAAGAAAAAGATTTCAAATTAAAGATTATATAATGATCGATATAGAAACTTTACAACAATTTAGACGTATTATCAAAAAAAAGTTGGAAGATGTAAAAGAAGATATATGTTACAGTATAGACACAATAGATAAGTTACAGTATGCTAAAGGAAAACTCAGTGCTTATGAAGCATTGCTACGGGATCTTAATGACCTGCTTAAAAAGGAGAACGATTTAGATGACTTTAATAAAACCTAAACGCTATTTACAAAGTGAAGAAAAAATACTTGTACCAAAAGGTGCAAAACAAACCGAAGAATATCTTAAAATAATACCCAACCCAGTCGGATACAGATTACTAGTAAGACCATACTCTGGAAATAACAAAACAGAAGGTGGTGTATACTTATCTGATAAAACACAAGAGAACATACAAATGACAACTGTTGTTGGACTTGTTGTAAAAATGGGTGACCTTTGTTATAAAGACAAAGAAAAATTTCCAGATGGGCCTTGGTGTAAAGAAGGACAATTTGTTATTTATGGTAGATATGCTGGAGCTAGATTTAAAACTAAGTTTGGTGAGCATAGAATTTTAAATGATGATGAGATCATCGGAACAATTAAAAAACCAGAAGACATTCTGGCATTATTTTAAGGAGATAACATGGCTAATACAAACGAACAAATAGAATTAGATATTGATGATGTTAAAGAAGAAACATTAGAAGTATCAAATGCAACAAAAGAAGAAGAGAAACCTGTTCTTGAAGAAGTTGATTTGGGATATTCAGATCCTGTTAAAAAAGATACAAAGGCAGAAATAGAAAAAACAGAACCTGAAGTCAAAGAAGAAGGTGACGACTTACAGTCAATGTCCAACAAAGTTCAAAAAAGAATAGATGGACTCACAAGAAAAATGCGAGAAGCGGAAAGAAGAGAAAAAGCAGCATTAGATTATGCAAAAGGTTTACAAAAGAAATACTCTGATGTTGAACAAAAATTTACAACATCTGATGATAATTATTTAAAAGAATATGAAGCAAGAGTAGATAGTCAAAGAGAGCAAGTAAAGAATGTTTTAAAGAAAGCTATTGAAGAGCAAGATTCAGATAAAATTATGGAAGCTAATGATAAGTTAACACAATTAGCAGTAGAAAAAGAAAAAGCAAGATTACAAACAGCACAAAAGGAACAACAAAAGAAACAAAAGGAACAGGAAGTAAAACAACCTGTTGAACAACCACAACCAAAAAGACCAGAGCCTAGTGATAGAGCAAAAAGCTGGGCAGATAAAAATAAATGGTTTGGTAAAGACAAAGTCATGACTAATGCTGCATATGGAATTCATGAAGATTTAGTGAGTCAGGGGTTTGACTCAGAGTCCGATGAGTATTACAATGAGATAGACAGAAAACTCACTGAGTATTTTCCTCAGAAGTTTTCGGCAGAAAAAAAACCCGTCCAGACGGTTGCCTCAGCGGGGCGTAAACAAGAAGGACGCAGAAAAGTGACTCTCACCCGATCACAAGTAGCGATAGCTAAAAAACTAGGGGTGCCATTAGAAGAATACGCTAAATTCGTGAAGGAGTAAAAATATGAGTAATAAAGTAAGAACCTCACGCAGTTCAAGTGAAACAAAAGAAGTACGAAACAAACCTTGGACTCCACCATCAAGTCTGGATGCACCCCCTGCACCACAGGGCTTTAAGCATCGTTGGATAAGAACCGAAAGTCTTGGTTATATGGATACAGGTAATGTATCTAAAAAATTAAGAGAAGGCTGGGAGTTCGTCAGAGCTGAAGAAGTTAAAAATCAGCTTGGAGATCATGATTATCCAGTGATACAACAAGGTCAATATCAGGGGTTAATTGGGGTTGGTGGCCTTGTGTTGGCAAGGATACCTGAAGAAATAATCGAACAACGCAAGAAGTATTTTGAAAGCATTACTTCTGATCAAGTTAAAGCCGTTGATAATGATATTCTTAGGGAACAACGTCCCGAGATGCCTGTGAATATTGATAGGCAATCTAGGGTAAGTTTTGGAGGCTCTCGTAAAGGGAGTTAATTATTAATTTAATATAAGGAAAAAGATATGGCTAATAGTAACGTATCATTTGGCTTGAGACCTTTAAATAGATTAGGTTCAAGTTACAATACTACTGGTACTACTGAATACAGAATAGCTTACGATAACTCCAATAGAATTTACCAAGGGATGCCTGTAATACCTACAGCCGCAGGAACGATTGATGATCTTCAAGCAGCAGCTGGTGGAACAGTCTCTATTTTAGGTGTATTCTATGGATGCGAATTTGTATCAAGTACCACTGGAGAAAAAATTTTCTCAAACAACTGGCCTGGATCTGGAGCCGATCAAAATCATCCAGTAAAGGCTTTTATTTATGACGATCCAATGCAATTATTTGTGATAGCAGCTGATGCTGGTGGAGCAAATTTTGATACTGAAGCTGAAATAAGAGCAGCAGTATTTTTAAACGTGCAATTGGCAAATGGAAATAGTGGTAATAATACCACTGGTATTTCTACTGCTGTCGCAGATTTAAGTACAGCCGCTGATACTGCTTCTTTCCCTCTACGTATAGTGGGTATTCAAGAAGATCCTGAAAATTCAGACTTCACAGCAGCAGGTATTCCTTTGATCGTTCGTATTAACAATCATTTTAACGCACCTAATGGATCTATCGTCCAAGGTACCGTTTCAACAACAGGAGTATAAAGCATGGCAATATCAAGAACCCAACTAGTTAAAGAGTTAGAACCAGGCTTGAACGCACTGTTCGGTTTGGAATATAACAGGTACGAAAATGAACATGCAGAAATTTTCGAAACTGAAGCATCTGACAGAGCTTTTGAAGAAGAAGTAATGTTAAGTGGTTTTGGATCTGCTCCTGTGAAATCAGAGGGTGGAGCTGTTCAATTTGATGATGCAAATGAATCTTTTACTGCAAGGTATACACATGAGACCATCGCTATGGCTTTTGCGATTACTGAAGAAGCAATTGAAGATAATTTGTATGACAGATTGGCTGCAAGATACACTAGAGCTTTAGCAAGAAGTATGTCAAATACTAAGCAAGTAAAAGCTGCAAATGTTCTTAACAACGCATTCAATTCATCATTTACTGGTGGTGACGGTGTTGAACTATGTTCAAGACTACATCCATTATTAAGTGGTGGTAATTTGGCAAATGAATTAGCAACAGCTGCTGACTTATCTGAAACATCATTAGAGCAGTCATTAATTGACATTGCTGCAATGGTGGATGAAAGAGGTTTAAAGATTTCATTGCAAGGCGTAAAGTTAATAATTCCAAAGGAATTACAATTTACTGCTGAAAGAATTATGAAGTCTCCACAAAGAGTCGGTACAGCTGATAATGATATTAACGCTATGGCTTCAATGGGAATGATCCCACAAGGTTATAGAATAAATCATTTCTTGACTGATACTGATGCTTTCTTCATTATGACTGACGCTCCTAACGGATTAAAAATGTTCGTAAGAAGCCCAATCAAAACTGCTATTGAAGGTGACTTTGATACAGGAAATGTAAGATTTAAAGCAAGGGAAAGATATTCTTTTGGTTTCTCTGATCCAAGAGGTATTTTTGGCTCTCCTGGAGCTGCATAAAAAAACACCCACTCCCACAAAGGTGTATGAGGGGACTTACATAGTCCCCTTTTTTTATGTATACTGTAATTACCAAGAATAATATTCACTGATATAGACAGGCTTGGCTGACTTCCCTAGAGGACTATATCTTTCAACTAGGAGATTAAGATGGCGAACACAACTTTTTCAGGTCCAGTCCGTTCAGAAAACGGATTTGAGACTGTTTCAAAAA
>CAACVD010001652.1_pt1 | contig 10675 bp, 21 predicted proteins | sample 2381771 | NCBI WGS metagenome assembly CAACVD01 (sample SAMEA5211965, study PRJEB30684) | marine metagenome | biome: Marine; feature: Epipelagic; material: Water | collected 2015-10-15 | depth 15 m | reverse complement strand
ACTTACGGCTGGTGAAAAAAGCTGCTGGCGGTCCTGTTGACTTACGCTCTGGTATAGGCAACGTATTTAAGTTATATTCGTAGGAGTGAAAATGTCTAGTAAAGTAACATATCGCACGATCAACGGTAAAAAGATGGCTATTGTTGGCGCGAAGAGAAACAAAGATGGTCAGTATGTAGGCGGCACAATTATAGGACCCGCTGAAGACTATGAAAAAAAAGGCATGAGTCTGGCTGACCAAATTGGTTTTAACAAACGCAATGGTGGGATGGTCAAGGGCTTTAGTCCTATTGCACGTCCACAAAAATTCAAAGGAGTGTTCTGATGAGCGAAAGGCAAGAAGAGAACATTGGCAATCTGAAGAAGCTCAGAGCCATGATTAAAAAAGACATGAACACGGTTGCACAGGTCAACAGAGCGCAACAAGCAATTGAAAATGCGACCACGGCGGGGAGAAAGGCGCTGTCTTCTGAAATCGCAGATTTTAAAAAGCTCAGAAAGAATGTGCTTGCTAGAGAAGAAAAGGCCGATACTCCGCCACCTAAAAGAGCCATGGCTCCTAAAGAGGGTGGTCCGAAGACTCCTACGAAACTTCCAAAGCCAAAGCCAAAGCGTCCTACAAAGGCAGCGGCAAAGAAGCAGCCTTCAGGTGTTACGTTTGATACCAGCGGTACGTTACCGGGCAAGACAATCAAAGGTAAGAAGTACGGCGGCGCTGTAATGAAAGCTCGTGGCGGCACATTCAAAGGAACATTTTAATGGCACTACCCCCACAGATGGTTGACATGGCGATGGGTCCGGGCGGCTCATCGGAATTAATGCCTGAAGAGATGCAGATTGATTTACCTATGGGCGAGGAGTTGCCTGAAGGTATTGAACTTGTTGGCGAAGAGGAAATGATTGAGGTTGAGGCGGAAGTCTATGACCACAATGCCAACCTCGCTGAGATCCTAGACGAAAGAACTCTTGGTGAGTTATCCTCTGAGTTGCGCGGCAAGGTCAAGGACGATATGGATTCTCGCGAAGAGTGGGAAGAAGCCATTGCCAAGGGTCTGGGGTTACTTGGTATTAATTACGAAGAGCGCAACGAGCCGTTCTTGGGGGCCAGCGGCGTTCATCATCCGTTGTTGTCAGAGGCTGTTACTCAGTTTCAAGCACAGGCTTACAAGGAGATGTTACCATCTGGCGGTCCTGTGAAGACACAGGTTGTAGGTGCGCCGACCCGTGAGATTGAAGATCAAGCCAAGCGCGTTAAAGATTTTATGAACTACCAGATCACTGAGGTGATGGAAGAGTTCGACCCAGACACAGATCAGATGCTGTACTATTTGCCACTGACTGGGTCTACATTTAAGAAGGTGTATTTTGATCAGACCAAACAACGGGCGGTGTCAAAGTTTGTGCCTGCTGAAGATTTGATTGTACCGTACACCGCTTCTGATTTACGGACAGCAGAGCGGGTAACGCACATCGTGCGTATGACGGAAAACGAAGTCCGTAAAATGCAAGTTGCCGGGATCTATAGAGATGTTGAACTATCTGCAAGCGATGAGTCGGAAGACGAAGGAACTATCCAAGGACGTGCTAATGAGCTTACTGGCATACGTCCAAGTTACAGTGACGATGTCTATACATTGTATGAAATCCACACTGATTTGGACTTGGAAGGCTTTGAAGACGTTGGACCTGATGGGGAAGATACGGGCATTAAGCTGCCGTATATTGTTACTCTTGATGAAGCTTCTGGAGAAATTCTCAGCCTTGTTAGGAGCTTTAGAGAAGCGGATCCGCTAAAGCGTCGTCGTCAGTTCTTCACACACTTTAAGTTTTTGCCCGGTTTTGGTTTCTATGGTTTTGGTTTACTACATACAATAGGTGGACTTTCTCGTGCAGCGACCTCAATCCTCAGACAGCTTATCGACGCGGGGACTTTATCTAATCTCCCGGCTGGTTTCAAAGCTCGTGGGGTTCGTATCAGAAATGATGACGAGCCGCTTTCTCCCGGTGAGTTTCGTGATATTGACGCTCCCGGCGGTGATCTTCGGAATTCTATTATTCCCCTACCATACAAGGAACCTTCTGGTACGCTTGCTCAACTCCTCGGGGTGGTTGTTGATTCGGGCAGACGATTTGCACAAGTCGCTGATGCTAAGATCGCAGATGTCAACTCCCAAGCTCCCGTGGGAACGACGGTTGCACTAATTGAGCAAGGCTCGAAGATTATCTCAAGCATTCACAAGCGCCTGCACTATGCCCAGAAGAATGAGTTCCGGATGCTGGCGGAGATCTTCGCCGAGAACCCAATCCCGTATCCATACTTTGTAGGCGCGAACATTCCTGCTGAGATCATGGCGCAGGACTTTGACGGGCGTATTGACGTACTGCCTGTATCAGACCCGAACATCTTTTCGATGTCACAGCGCATGTCGCTGGCGCAGACACAACTGCAACTGGCACAGGCCGCGCCGCAGATGCACAATCTGTATGAAGCCTACCGCCGGATGTATGATGCGTTGGATGTTAAAAACATCGACGACATTTTGCCTGCACCACAGCCGCCACAGCCTATGGATCCGGCAACGGAGAACGGCAATGCTCTGAAGGGTATGCCGTTGCAGGTATTCCCACAGCAGGATCACGAAGCGCATCTGAAGGTGCATGTGTTGGCACTGAAGAGTCCAGCCGCGCAGATGAACCCTCAAGGCTACATGATGATGCACTCACACTTGCAGGATCACGTCGCTGCATTGGCACGAGATCAGGTCAAGATGTTCTTTGAGAAGCTGAACGAAGAAGCCGTTATGAATGGTCAGCCACCAGCGGCTATTGCTAACGAGATGGTTGATGCTGCTATTGCCCAGCAGATTGTAAACATCATGGAGCAGATTGGCCCTGAGTTGATGCCAGAGCAGCCTGTAGATCCGCTTGTAGCTATTCGTCAGCAGGAGTTGCAGAACGATCAGATAGAGATCCAGCGTAAGATGCAGAACGATCAGATGGACTTCCAGATTGATCAGGCCAAGCTGACACAGGCTATGCAGTTGGCGCAGCAGCGTATGGGCTTGCAGCAGAACATTGCTGAAGACAGAAACGATGTCAACGTATACCGCATTAACACGCAAGCTGCACTGGCGAGAAACAGATGATGAAATGGCTAAAATCGCTAAAATGGCTAAAAAAGCTGTGGATGAATCGATCTATTGATGTATCCCAGCACAGACAACACACAACCAAATACGAAGATTTGTGTATGTAATGTACAAGGTCATAGTTTTAGCTTGTAGCACACTTGTGCCACAAGATTGTTGGGAATACCACGACACGAGGGGGCCTTACGAAACACAGGAAAGATGCGCCAGTCGCGCTTATGATATGGGCAACGATATTGCTCAGTATAATAAGGGTAAGCTCATGGCTAAGTCTTTCAAGTGCGTACCGTTGGTAGGGAAAAGATTATGATACAAGCATTGATTGGACCAGTCACAGGACTGCTAGATAAGTTCATCGAAGACAAAGACCAGAAAAACAAACTGGCTCATGAAATCGCTACGATGGCTGAAAAGCAAATGCATGAAGCCAACATGGGTCAGATCGAAATAAACAAGGCCGAGGCTCAACACAGAAGTATATTTGTGGCTGGTTGGAGGCCGTTTCTTGGCTGGGGCCTAGCGTTTGCCATGATATGGCATTTTGTTTTTGCCCCTATGATTATCTTTGGCTTTGCTTATGCAGGCATGGAAGCACCAGAACTACCCGCCTTTGACATGGATAGTCTGATGACTGTGCTGCTTGGCATGCTCGGACTTGGGGGTCTTAGGACTGTAGAGAAGGTCAAGGGCATAACGAAGTGATTACGGTAGAACAGTTTCTACGTTGGAAGGTTCTACCAAGATTTATGATGTTGGTTAGCACGGCTATGTCATGGCGCTGTGCTGAATGGTTTATGGCTTTAGAAGATCCGACGGCGTCGCAGTCTGCTTTTGTAAGCGTAGTTATGGGAGTAATGACTGGTGTCTTCGGAATCTGGATGGGGCACGAACACAAAGACCACAAAGAAGGATAGTCCTTGTGTTGGTATTTGTGTGCTGGACGAAGATCGTATAAGATGTATTGGATGCGATAGAACAATTGAAGAGATAATTAGGTCAGGAGCGTGTTATGGCAAGACCAAGGATAAATCAATTCGCTGATGATATGGGTATTACCAGATCAAAAGCCGTGGAGCTTATTAACGAAGGCCGTCGTCGTAGTGACGGTGGGTCACAGACGGTGGAGAAGAATATGGGTAAAATGAAGCTTCCAAGAACACGTTCTGAAAGCACAGAGTACAACATGCGTTTTGATGAAGAACGCGCCGCACACAATCGCCGCAAGGTGGAAAAAGAGATGGAAGAAGAAACAGAAAACCGCGCTATGGGCGGCATGTGTCGTGGTGGCGGTAAAGCAATTCAAGGCACAAAGTTTCGCGGAGTTAGCTAATGGCAGATCCCGGTGGTGGCGGACCTGCGGGTTCTGCCGGACAATCAGGAACGGCTGGGGGCCAAACAAGTGGAAGCGGCAACCCCGGCGGCGATGGTTTTGACGGTCTTGGTGACAGCAGGTCTCAGGGCGGCTTTGACAATAGTTCGTTAGGCAAGGGTGTTGACGACGGAGGTTTCTTCGGCGGGATAATGGATGAGATAACCAACAACCCGGTGCCTACCGCGTTGTCGGCTTTAGGTATGCTAACCGGGGTTCCTGCCCTTGGTATTATGGGGTTAGCCTCAAGACTAGGGGCAGCTTACGGCACACCCGGAACAGCAACAGGCCCTGTTGGCCCCGGCGACGGAGATGGCCCAGATCGACCACAAGTGCAGCAGGTTGCACCTACTCTTAATCCAATCGAAGATATGGTTGGCTCTGAATATGTAGCCTACGGGGGCGTCGGTGCAGATCAGTTGAGGAGACAGTTGTTTCCATATATGAATTTTAACCAGCCCACACAGCCCGGTATTTCAGGGATGGTTGGTCAATACGCTGGTCCGGGTCAGGGCACAGGATTAATGACAGGGCCGTTTGGCATGTCAAACACACAGGTGTAGATATGAAGATTGAAATCAAACTTATTCCAGACGGGTTGGATCTAGGTAAGGCAATTCAGGACGGCATGCCTGTTGAGCCTATGGCAGAGGCTTGTCCGATTGCTACACAGGATGTGGAAACAAACGAAGAAAACCGTCGTCTTGCTGTTAAAGAGAACCAGTATGGCCCAGCTATCAATCCAGAAGAAAGCTGTGGAACATGTTCCGTGTTTAATATTACAGAGCATATGCAGCAATGCATGAAGGATGAGTCTGGTGAGGTTGGTTATTGTCAGTTGCTAAAGTTTATGTGCAGTGCTAAGAACAGTTGTGCAGAGTGGGCTGAAGGTGGTCCGATGTCGGATCTGCCGGGGGAAGAAGGCCCGTGTGACTGCGGTAAACCTGATTGTAACTGTGGAATGTAAATGGATGTAGTTTCTTTTCTCTCAAGGTATCAAAAAGCCTTGAGAAATCGTGTAGATGACATTAGTTTATCTATCACAAGTGGTAGCGCTTCTGATTGGGAAGACTACAAAGCAAGGGTAGGTGAGATACAGGGACTCACTTATGCGCTTGACGAACTTCAAACCCTGCTAAAAAAGGCTAACTATGACGAAGACTCTCTTAGTACCTGATTATATCCTTGAGCAGCAACGCGCTAAAAAACAAGCCGAAGAAGCTGCAAAATCTAAAACAATAGCAGAACGAGTACCGCAGCCCACAGGCTGGCGGATTCTTGTCATGCCTTACATGGGCAAAGAAAAAACTGACGGCGGCGTTTACATTCCTGATGCCGCTCGTGAAAAAGAAGCCCGTGCGACAACCGTAGCATATGTCGTAAAGGTTGGCCCTCTTGCATATCAAGACCCTAACAAGTTCGGCGACGACTGTGAGCCGTGGTGCAAGGAAGGTGATTGGGTGTGTATTGGGCGCTACGCTGGATCTCGTTTTAATATTGAAGGCGGCGAGGTTCGTATTATCAATGACGATGAAGTCATTGCCACCATCATCGACCCAGATGATATAAAAACATACGGAGTTTAGGTATGCCTGATTTAGCAGAACAAGAAGAACTTGAGATTATTGAGACCGAAGATGAGGTTCAAGAAGGTGGGTCTCAGGAACTTGAGGTGGATGCCCCAGAGCAAAATAACGCGAAGAAAAACAAAGAAGAAGAGCTTGAGTCATATTCTGAAGCTGTTCAGCGGCGCATCCGCACACTCACTGGAAAATACCGTGAAGAAGAGCGTCAGCGTCAAGAAGCTGTAGAAGAGCGCCTAGCAGCGGTAGAGTACGCGGAAGCTGTTAAAAAGCAAAACGAAGAACTGAAATCTCGTTTAGACAAGCTTGATCAGTCTTATGTTGGTGAGTTTGGCAACCGAATTGAGTCTCAGGTTATTGCTGCTAAAGAAGCATACAAGAAAGCCTACGATGAGGGCGATGCTGATGCGATGTTTGAAGCACAGCAGAACATTAGTCGCTTGGCTATGGAGCAAGAGCGCTACAACCAAGTAAAGCGTCAAAATGAACAACGCGCTGAGATGGCACAACAGCCACAAGATCAGCCAGTTCAACAGGCAGCGCCTCAACAACCCGCTAAACCAGATCCTAAAGCCGAGGCTTGGGCATCAAAAAATGAATGGTTTGGCTCCGATCAGACTATGACATATGCTGCTTTTGGCATTCATAGGCAACTAATTGAGGATGAAGGGTTTGACCCAACGTCCGATGAGTATTATACTGAGCTAGATAGACGTGTCCGTACTGAGTTCCCACACAAGTTTAAGGAGTCAGTTCGTGACGCAGGACCCCGAGTCGCTTCTGCGGAGTCCACGGCTTCCAAGTCGTCTAAAAAGGGGCGCAGAACAGTCAAACTTACGCCTTCGCAAATTGCCATTGCGAAACGCTTGAATGTTCCGCTTGAAGAATATGCAAAGTACGTTAAGGAGTAAGGATATGGCTGATAGAACTACACGCGAATCAACATCACGCGCAAAAACCACACGGCGCAAGCCGTGGACACCGCCATCAAAGTTGGCAGCACCTGAAGCCCCAGCAGGCTATCAGCATCGTTGGATCCGCACATCAATTCGTGGTGAAGATGATCGCACAAACGTAGCAGCAAAGCTTCGGGAAGGATGGGAACCAGTACGGGCAGATGAATACCCTGATCTGGCTGATCAGTTTCCAACAATTGATGATGGTAAGTACAGTGGAGTCATTGGTGTGGGCGGTTTAATGCTTGCACGGATTCCAGAAGAAACGGTTGAAGAAAGAACTGAGTATTATCGGGAGCAGACCCGCAATCAAATGAAGGCCGTTGACGATAACCTGATGAGGGAACAACACCCCTCAATGCCTATCCATAACGATAGGCAAAGTCGTGTATCATTCGGGGGCAAGGATTAGTCCCCTTAATCTGATAAGGAGTAAGTAATGGCAAACACTAATGTTGCCTTCGGCCTCAAGCCGATTAATACCGCAGGTAGCACACCAGCTACTCAAGGTACTAATACATACTTCATCGACAGCAGCGCAAGTGCGATCTTTCAGGGATCAATGGTTAAGGCGGATAACGGTGGTGAAATCGTTATTTGTTCTGCATCCGGCGATACTGAGGCTCCCGTTGGCGTTTTTGCTGGCTGTGAATATGTATCATCAACGACTGGTAAGAAGGTCTTCTCAAACTACTGGCCCGGTTCAGGTGCCGACACAAACTTCGACATCATCGGATTTGTGTACGACAACCCGCTCCAGCGCTTTGTAGTTGCGACAGACGCTACCATCACCAATAAAGCAACTGCCGTTGCAGCCATTTTTGAGAACTCACAGTTCAATAATGGTGCAAGCGGTAGCACAACCACAGGCATTTCTAGCGCACAGCTTGATGTTGCGACTCTCGATTCATCTAACGCCTCTCTTCCTTTGAAGATTGTGGGCATCTTGGACGATGTTGAGAATCAAGACTTTGCTGCCGCTGGTATTCCTATGATTGTGATGCTTAATAATCACGCGCTGCTTCAGTCTGATTCTGAAGCCGCTATTTCATAAGGGAGTGTAGATAATGGCTATTTCTCGCGCACAACTCGCCAAAGAACTAGAGCCGGGTCTAAACGCTCTCTTTGGTATGGAATATGGACGTTATGAAGGTCAGCATGCTGAAATCTTCGACACTGAGGCATCAGACCGTGCCTTTGAAGAAGAAGTTATGCTGTCAGGCTTCGGCGCGGCTCCAGTAAAAGGTGAAGGTTCAGGTGTGTCTTTCGACGATGCACAAGAAGCATACACTGCTCGTTACAACCACGAGACAGTGGCTATGGCCTTTTCAATTACTGAAGAAGCTGTCGAAGACAATCTTTATGATCGTCTAGCATCACGCTATACTCGTGCACTCGCACGTTCTATGGCACACACAAAGCAGGTTAAAGCTGCATCAATCCTGAACAACGCATTCGCTGCTGGCGCATTCGCTGGTGGTGACGGTGTTGCTCTTTGTGATGCATCACACCCGCTGACATCTGGTGGCACATTCAACAACGAGCCGGGTACTCCTGCTGACTTGAACGAGACTTCTTTGGAAGACGCTCTGATCAGCATCGCTGGTTTCGTTGATGAGCGTGGCTTGATTATCGCTCTGCGCGGTATGAAGCTGATTGTTCCACGTCAACTGCAATTTGTTGCAGAGCGTTTGCTTGTATCAAACCTACGGGTAGGTACATCAGACAATGATATCAACGCTATCAAGTCATCAGGCATGCTGCCTGAAGGTTATGTAGTCAACGACTACTTGACCGACACTGATGCGTTTTTCATTAAGACGGACGCGCCAAACGGCTTGAAGCACTTTGAACGTGCTGCTCTTGCAACCAACATGGACCCAGACTTCGACACTGGTAACATGCGGTTCAAGGCCCGTGAGCGTTACAGCTTCGGCTTCTCAGACCCACGTTGTGTATTCGGTTCACCGGGTGCATAATTGTAGGCATAATAAAGTAAAAGGGCGGCTATTCAGTCGCCCTTTTTTTATGTATAATGACCTATCCCTGACAGTCCGGGGTTCGGACTGACACTAGCCACGACAGGAGATAAAAATGGCTCGTTCTACTTTCTCAGGTCCCGTCAAGTCTGACGCGGCTTTCATTTATCCAGTTGTTACCACTGCAAACCTTCCAGCGAATGCAGACGTTCCTGAAGGCACTGTTTATGTAATCAGCGACAACGGCGCTGGTAACAATGAGTATTGCTTGGTAATTAATACAGGTGCTGCTTGGGTTACCGCCATAGGCGCTGCTCTTAGCTAATAGGAGAGTGTAATGGCTGGTCCAGTAAAAGCCTATAATGTGACAGGCACCGGGGCTGTAGGTCCCGGTCGTTCACGCATTAAACAAATTGTTATGTATGCAACAGGTGCGGGTGCTTTCACCATTACCGATGGTAGTGGTGGCGCGACACTTTTGACTCAGAAGTTTCCCACAGGTCAGAATGTTCTTAACATTCCGGGCGACGGTGTTATAGCTGAGAATGGGGTTGTTGTGAGCGCGATTTCTGGCACAGGTGCAGAACTAACAATCTTCTTGGCATAAAAATGGCTGGTAACGAGGTAACTTCGGTTCATATTCATGCGTCGGGCAGTATAGCTAACTGTAGAGGACGCCTGAAGGGTTTTGTGTCCAATCATAAAACTGGTTCAAGTGGAGATATTATCATCTATGACAACGATTCAGCCGCGTCTGGCGCTGTTGTTATGGAGATAGATGAAACCGTGGCGGGTGCGATATCATTTGAAATACCCGGAGACGGGATTATATTTGAAAATGGTTTGTATGCCTCGTTGCCAGCTAACACATCCTTGACTTTGTTTATACAACTAGGGGGTAGGTAATGGCTAGGAAACCAGCCAAAATGCCCAAGCGCAATAACAAGAACTTTCGTCCAACTAAATCTGGGGCGGGTATGACTAAGGCTGGTGTGGCTGCATATCGTCGCGCTAATCCCGGCTCAAAACTAAAGACCGCTGTTACTGGTAAAGTAAAGAAGGGGTCTAAGGACGCCAAGCGCCGCTCTTCATACTGTAGCCGTTCAAAAGGTCAGATGAAGATGCACAACATTAACTGTAAGAAGACGCCTAAGAAGCGTATTTGCGCGGCGCGGCGGAGATGGAAATGCTAAATATATTTGTTACAGCTATACTTGGTTTTGTGGCTTGGATTGCAATGTCGATTGTAGATCTAAAGACAGAGACGGCTGTAATAAATCAAAAGGTTAGTGAAAACCACAAGATGTTAACCGTCTTGTGGGATGATTTTTTGGAGAGCAGAGATGGCGATATCGCGTGGGTCAATGAGACAGCAGGTGTCCAAGCCGCCACAAAAGAAAAAATGGAGTAAGGCTCGTAAGGTTAAAGTAAACTGCAAACGACCACGCGGTTTTAGTGAACGAGCACACTGTGCAGGAAAAAGGAAAAAAAGGAATGGCTAAAGATGCATGTTACCACAAGGTTAAGCGCCGCTATAAGGTCTTCCCGTCAGCGTATGCAAGCGGGGCAATCGCGAAATGTAGAAAAGTCGGCGCGGCTAACTGGGGAAACAAAGCAAAGAAAAAAGCCAAAGGCGGAA
>CAACVD010000192.1_pt1 | contig 10678 bp, 14 predicted proteins | sample 2381771 | NCBI WGS metagenome assembly CAACVD01 (sample SAMEA5211965, study PRJEB30684) | marine metagenome | biome: Marine; feature: Epipelagic; material: Water | collected 2015-10-15 | depth 15 m | reverse complement strand
TAATTTAATTATAAATGAATAGTTTTAAAATTAAACCTGTAGAAATTGATGAGAGTAGATACAATAAAGAGGAGTTAGGCAACTTTGAATTTCCAAGCACTTTCATTGGAATAGGTGCTGTGGCTGCTGGTAAAAGCACATTGATGTTTAATTTAGTTAATATGTTAAAACCTGTATTTGATGATAATGTAATTATATTTAGTCCAACTGCTACTAACGATCCTATACTTTTAAAATTAGTAGAGGATGAGTTAGTATTAGAAGTTTTTGAAAGTTATTCAAATGAAACTTTACAAAGAATATTAGAAGTTATTAAAGATGACCCTGACGAAAAACAAAAATATTTAATTATATTTGATGATATTTTAGGTATGGCAAATATGGCAAATAATCATATTTCAAAAGAAGCAAGGTTTTTAAATAGTTTTATAAGCACTTACAGACACGGTGCTGGAATTTGTCAAGAGGGTCGTATAAGTTGTATGTGGTTTATACAATATTATAAATCATTATTACCTACACTTAGAGTTAATGCTTCTTATGTATCATTTTTAGGTAAACATTCAGAGAAAAATATTAAACAATATGCAGAAGAATTAAGCACCGTTTGTGGAGGTAGTGAAAATAAATTTATGGAATTGTGGAATACCTGTAAGGGCGGAAGGTATGATTTTATGACTATAGATTTAAGAAAATTAAGAGTATTCAAAAATTTAGATGAGTTAGTATATGATGATTTTAAACAAACACCTCAAGATGCAGAAGAACCACAAGAAGAACCTAAGGAAGACTTAAAAGAAAATGACGATAAAAAAAAAATATAAATTAAATATATAAAATGTCATTATACGCAGAAAGAGTTGAACAATTCAATAAATCGGTTGATGATGCCAGAGAACACGCAGAAAATATAGCTTCACAAGTAGAAAATCTAAGAGCAATTCAAAGAGATCCTACACGTTCTCTATTTGATAAAGTAAACGATAGCGTTGGAGGAGTTGCAGGTTCTATAGGACAAGCAGCTCAAATTTACCACCAATATAAACACGGACAAGTACTAACTTTTTTAGAGAGACACGATATAAACACAGCGTTAGGTAAAGTGGGAAATGGTGGTTTAAAAAATGCTGGTAATGAGATTAATAATACTCTGGATCTTGTTAAAAACGCACCACGAGCAGGACTTTCACCTAACTCTCAAGGTTTACAATTACCTGATGCAAATGAATTAGTTAGTAGTTTAAAAGGTCGTATTATTGGAAACGAAGAACAAGGAGCAACACCAGCAGATTTAGGGCAGTTAGTAGGACGTACTACCGCTTTACCAGATAAGGCAGATAATTTAGGGGCAGATGCAGTTAAACAAGCTTTAACTGCACAAGCACCACGGCAGGAGTTAGCACCACCACAAGAAACTAACATTGATGAGGCATTCGCAGCTAGAGAAGCAGAAGGAGCCGCAAGACAAGCACCTGTAGAAGGCATAACAAGAAATTTTTTAACTAAACCACTTCCAGCAGAAGGAGCAGGGAAAACTTTAGCAGATGCTGAGCAACCCATAGGCAGTAGTTTACTTGGGGAAGCGTCAGAAGCATTACAACCTATAAAAATAAATACAAATGTTATTAGTGGTGGAGAAAAAGCAGTTGGTAATTTGGCACAAACCGCCGGAGATCTCGGAGGAGATGTGGATGAGGCAGTTTCAGTTGCAGGAAACGTAGCAAAGGCCGCCGGTTCTGCTGTTGGTAGAATGGCAGGAGAAGGTGGTGGAGAATTGCTTGGTGATACTATAGCATCAGGTATGGAAGCAGTAGCACCTGAAACTGGGCCAATCGCTCCTTTTGTAGCTGCTGTCGGTGGTTTAGTTGCCCTTGGTTCTACTCTTGCTGGACTATTTCACAAAAACAAACCGCCCCCACAAGTTCAGGCAATAGCACCACCTGCAGCCGCTCAGATTGGAGCAAACTTGAGCGTATCAAAATGAGCACCCTGAAGGGATGCTCGTATTAATCCTTTACGGATTAAAATAAATTATATAATATATCTTTTTTATAAATGGAAAAACCGACAATAGGACTTTTAATAACTTTATGTTCACGTAATCAAAAATACGTAACCTTAGGACATTCTGATATTTTTAGATGGTTGCTTCCTTCTTTCTTTAATACTTATGAACCTAACAAATTTAACTATAAATTTTTTATAGGTTATGATGATGACGATTTATTTTATATTAAGAATCATAATAATTTAAAAAAAAGATTGGGTCTAACATGTACTTTAACAGTTTTAAAAGGTTGTCAAAAAAATCCTTGTAAAGCGTGGAATATTCTTCTAACTGAAAATATAGATCAAGCTGATTATTTTTTTCAAATAGGAAGTGATATAAATTTAATTAGTAAAGGATGGAGCAGTTATTTTGTAAATCAGTTAAAAAAAAATAATAATATTGGAATAGCAGGAGGCGTTGATAAATCCTTTTGGTTTGCGAGGATTTTACAAAATCAAAACGGAATAATAGAGAATGGGTTTTTTCATAAAACCCATTATAAAATTTTTAAAACATTATTTAATGGGAGGTTCAAAACGTGGTTTAGTGATGACTACATAACGAGAATATATATGTTGAACAATTGTTGTTATTTATCACCCAATATTTTATTTAGAAATATGAACCGAGTAGGACAAATAAATTATGAAGATAGATACCAACCGGATTTACAAATAAAAGATGATTGGAAAAATATTGCCAACGAAGATGCAAAAAAAATATATGATTTTATCAATCGCACAAAGTGCGATTTACTGACTAATTAATATACAATATTAATTATGAGAAAAATTTTATATAAAATTATTTTCTTTTTAAAAGTTATAACAAAAAAACAATGGACGCAGCCAACGGAGCCCAAAATTTAGGAGCTGGACTTAGTGCCATCAAATATAAGACTATTTTGCCTGAGGGTAAAACCTCAGGATATAAGGAGAATGAAAAAGTAGAATTTGTAATTCCGCCTGATGTAGGTTATTTTGATGGTAAACAATCTTATTTAAATATTGTTGTTAGAAATACCACAACCTCTAATACTGCCTCTTATCCCTGTGCTTTCCCTGCACACGTAGGAGCACACGCTCTAATTAATAGATTACAACTTCAGGATCAAAAAGGTTTTGAGTTAGAAAATATAGAACAATATAATTTATATACAGGCATCTTAAATGCTTATGGAAATAATACCGATACTTATGAAACTATTTCTAAAGTAGAAGGTGTAGCCGCACATAACCCTCAGGCACTTCATATGGGTGCTGATGATCCAAAGGTAAATTATTTTAACCCTCCTAATACTGGAAATGTAACTGCAAATGTAGTTGCCAGTGTAGGTAGTGTTGCAAATACTTTCTGCCTACCCATTAATTTAGGTTTATTCAGTGCTTTTGCCAACGAGCATATGGCATATCCTAACTTAGATATTGGTGGTTCAAGACTAACTATTTATTTAGAAGAAGCCAAAAACGCTTTACAATCTCTCGCCAGTAATTTTATAGAGGAAGCAACTTTACAGGATGGAAATACCAAAATCCAAAACGTTCATAAATTTATTAGTGAATCTGTAGACGGTGCTATAGTAGCAGGTAAGGTTACTATGGAAGCAGGAGCTCAGAGAGTAATTCCAGATGATGCCAACGCAGGTTTTAATATGGCTCGTATTGGTTATAGAGTAGGTATGGAAATTCAGGATAATGCAGGGATTAAAGGAACTATTGAAACTATGACAATTGACGCCGATGGTGATTTAGTCATACAGACATCAGGTCTCGCTGGTTCTATTGATACTTCTGTATTGGCAGTTCCTCCAACCTTCTCATATGAAATTGACAAGATTGAATTAAAACTATTAGAAACTATTCCAGATCCAAGCACAGTAAAACAAATTAGAAAAGTAATGACAAGAGGAATTAACTATCAGACTACACAACTAACAAAAATATCTACTCCTGCTCAGTTAGTAAACGCTGTTGTTGATATTCCATCCGCAATTACCAGAGGTTTATCAATTATGGTTTCTCCAGTTGCCACTGATAAGATAGGCAAAGATAATGCAGAAAATAGTTTACTATATCCACAACCGGACGCATACTACCCAACCAATAATAACGAATACAGTTATCAATGGCAGGTTAAGAATATTTTAATTCCTAACAGAGAATTAAGAATCACTGGAACTGCTGAAGATACTGTGCAGAACGATAACCCAACCTTTTTTAATCAGCAGGTTATGGCACTCAGACCAATGAGAGAAGTTAGAGCGTTAGGTGATAGTTCAATGAAAGAAGAAGATGCCGAACTTTCCCAACCGTTCTTTATACCTATCTTATTATCTCCTGTAGGTTCAAGTTTTGATCTTGTAGACACAGACCCACAGTTAAGAATTAAGAACAGTTCAGCAACTCCGGCAAATATTCTTGCCAAACTACACCACGTATATATTAATCATACCAGAAAACTTGTAGCAAATGAAGGTGGTGTTATGGTTGAAATTTAAAAAAAAATCTTATGTATATATAAATGCCTACTCATTATCAAACTGCGAAAATGAACCAACAAAAAATTAAACTAACAAAGAAAGATCAAAAAGAAATAAAAAGAGATAATTTAAAAAAAAAAATTAAAAAAAAAAAGAATACAAAGAAACCACCTAAAAAAGGAAAATATTAATTATTTTTTTTTTTTGGGTTTCCCCTTCGTAGAAGGTGCTGGCACGCCCTTGCGGGCTTGTGGTGGTGATTTCCTACCTTTTGATAACTCGTTTTTATCTACTTTGGCAGCTTTACCACCCATAACTGCTGAATATAAACGAGCGATTCCCCACTGTGTAGCACTCTTTACTTGAGGTCTTACACTTTGAGGATTATTAAAGTATGCAGCTTTACCTTTTTCTACAATCTTCCTGGCTTGACCTACTGATATTTTACTTAGTCTTGCGATTTCTGCAATACTGTGTGATTTGTCTTTAGGAAATCCGTGTCTTTTGTTAAACTTATTTTTATATGTCTCTACCATTATTTATAATACTAAAATATTATTTTCGTACATGTTAGTGTTTTTATAAACAACATTTAATTCAATTTCATTTTCTTTTTGTCTAAATATTTCTATAAATCCATTTTTAAATAAATAATCTTTTATAGTTTGTGCAGTAGGAGCATTTATATATTTACTATGTGATAAACCTTTACCACTCGGACAAGGTGGCATATAGGCAGGGTTAGGTATTTCGTTAGGTTGTTCTAAAATAATGTATCTAATATTTTTAATTTGATCTCCGCAACCTTGGATTATATCTAACTCTGAACCTTGAGTATCTAAACATAAACAATCCACACTATCAATATTTTTTTCAGTTAGATAATCTTTTAAAGTTAAGGTTTCTATATCTCCTGCATATTTCATTGTTTTCTCTCCATCAATTCTTTTATAAAAAGAACTACAACCGTCATTATTATCTATATAACTATAGAAGGGTAATTTCTCCCCATCTTTACTAACTCCGATATTATTAAAAATTATGTTAGGCATTGTTAGACAAGTTTCCGCACATTGTTTAGATGTTCTTGGGTTGCATTCAAAAGTATGAATAATACATTCAGGGTAATCTCTGGCAAGGTCTACACTTTCAGTGCCATATCTTCCTCCAACTTCTATGATAGTTTTTAAATTATTTATTTCTAAATTTTTTAATATTGTATTATATACCATTTTATATTATGGGTGATTATAAATTAGTTAGTATAACGAATTCAAGTAAATCAAATAAAAAGATGATGGCAAAATTTAAGGATAAAAAAACAGGTAGAGAAAGCACAACTCACTTTGGAGCCGCAGGTATGGATGATTACACTAAAACAAAAGACAAGGCACAAAGAGAGAGATACAGAAGCAGACACAGAGGAGACAACCTAACAAACCCCAGAAGTGCTGGTGCGTTATCTTGGTTTGTTTTGTGGGGTAATAGCACAAGTAAAAGGGAAAATATAGCAAGTTATAAAAGGCGTTTTAATTTATAGAATATGATTTTCATATCTGCTTTTACTAAGTTCTATCATTTCAGGATCCAAATCAAACCCTATATAAAAGCGTTCTAAATTATGACAGGCCAAAGCAGTTTGACCATCACTGCAAGTTAAATCTAATATTGTATCTCCTTTATTAGAATATGTTTTAATGAAATATTCACACATCTCAATTGTTCTGGTAGAGAATTTATGAACTCTCCTTTTCATTTCTATTAAATGATTGGGAAAATTATGAGTATGGATATGTGCTTTTTGAATCATATTTTTAACACCTGAATAATATTCGGTATTCATTACTATATTGTTTTTTCGGATTCTGGGTTTATCTTTTAAAACCATTTGTGGGTTATACGTTCCAGATTTTTTGTAAAATACACATATTTCTTCCATATTTCTCATAGGTTGATATTTTGAAAATAAAAAACCAGTTGGCCCACATAATTTTTTCCAATACCAACAATATTTAAAATTTTTTCTCTGAGATGATACTAAATCAAAAGTAAAAGGTTGAGAAGAATGAATTGCAACTACTCCTTTTGGTTTTAATACTCTCCATATTTCTGGCCACAATTCAACCCAGTTTAAAGGTTTATCATATTCACATCCTGTAATTCCAAAAGGTGGGTTAAAATAACAAAAATCAATAGAGTTAGTCTCAAGTTCTTTTATAAGTTCTAAACAATCTCCGTTTTTAAATATATGACTCATTATTTAGGAGAGTGTTTTTTTTTTAACTCTTTAACCCAATTTTTTAATTAATTTTTTCACCGAATATTTTACTTTTTTGGTCTTCTAACTTCTTTTTAGTTATATAGTTAGTCTTATTGCTTTGTTGGTCTGGAGTTCTAACCAGGCATATCTCTAATACTTCATATACCTCCTCACCATATAAATTAATTAAATCTTGAATTCTTTTACATTTAGAGCAGTAATACCCCATAATAGTTAGTCGTGGTTCAGTCCGGCATAAATAACAGGTCATAGATGGTATAATATATACTTACAAAAAAAAAATATATTTGTAAAATATAAATGTCTGAAAAACCAAAAAGGAAACGTTGCCCTAATGGTTTACGCAAAAATAAGAAAACTGGTATATGCGAAATTAAAGACAAAAAACCAACTATAGATACAGTTAATAAAGTTGATAATAAAAAATATGATCCAAAAAAAAATTTAAAACCTGCACCTAAAAAGAGAATGATTAAAATAAAAAAAGACAAAGAACCCCCAAAGAGAAAAACTATAAGAATAATTAAAAAAAAAAAGGAGAAACCAGCACCACCACCAGAACCAAAACCAGAACCACCAAAACAAACCAGCAATAGAAGAAGACGAGCAAGACCTAAAAAACCACAAGCACCAATTATAAGAAATCCTGTAAAAGAAATTTCAGAAAGAATTATACGATTAGGTAAGGATACCGCAGGTTTTTTACCTAAGGAAACAATAAGGTTTATAAGTACAAATTTATATAAAATTATTGATAGTGATCTACCATATAATATTAATGGGTTAAGAATAAGATTTCAAAAAGAGGTTAAGGAGTCAATACAAAATTTAAGAAAAGAGAGAACAAAATTAGGTAAAGTAGAATATCTTTCAAAAGAAGCTGATAAATACGACGACTTTAAAAATCAGTTAGCACTTTTAAGAGCTGTAAATGCTTTACTTAATACTTTTGACACCTCTAACCAATCTATGAGAGATAGAGATTTTAATTATTATATAGAAGCCAAAAAGTTAGACTTTAATAAAGTGGCTAGAACAGTTACATATTTAAATAAGTTAAAAGATGTGGATGACTTTGAAACTGATAAAAGGTTTAATAAACCTACCGATAAACAAAAGGAGCAAAACAAAAAAAATATGAAAATTTTAAAAGATGGTCTTAAAGATGATTTATATGGGGTTCAATATGGAGCTATCTTTTTAACACAAGAGCCCAAATCTAAAACTTGGAGAAATGCCTATGAAAAATTATTTAATACTAAAAATAAATTTAAGTTAAACGCTACTTTTTTATATGATAGTTACCCTGAGGCACTAAAAAGATTAAAGAAGACTTTAGGCGTAAAATGGGGGGAGGATGAGTTAGAAGATGCGATGGATAATTTTGAACCAGACGATTTAGAAGAATAAATAAAAATATAATAATATGTTATATATATGTCTGAAAAACCAAAAAGGAAACGTTGCCCTAATGGAACACGCAAAGACAAAAAAACAGGGGAATGTAAACCAAAAAAAAAAGAAGAACCTGTTAAAAAAAAAAGAATGATCAAAATAATAAATAATAAACCCAAAAAAGAAGAACCTGTTAAAAAAAAAAGAATGATCAAAATAATAAAAAATAAACCCAAAAAAGAAGAACCAGTTAGAGAAAAAAAAAAAACCATAAGAATAACTGGAAAAAAGAAAAAGGAGAAACCAGAACCTGCACCAGCACCCCCTAACATGGAGGGTAAAACAATAACAGGAGAACAGGCAATTTTAGATAACTGGTTAGGTGAAAAAGTCAGAGATGCTGTAGTATTTACAAGAGCAATTTGGGCGATACGGTTTTATTTAGGTCATATTATGCGTAAAAATAAAAATGACTGTGTTTTAAGAGTTGATAATAGAGTAGGTTTAATACATTTTAATTTAGACAGCGGATTATCATTTTTAAGCACGGATGATATAGACAGACAATTAAATACAAATGATTATAAAAAAATAGCTGATCGTTATTTAGAGTGTATGATGAATAATAAAATGTTAGTAATTCCTGTTTCAATGAATTTTTCCTATGGTGGAGGCACAGATGGAGCTCATCAGAATATGTTAATATTTAATTATCATAGAAATGAGTTAGAAAAATACGAACCACACGGAGAAATGGCTGATTTTGGAGGTTTGGAAGCAGTTGAATTTGATGAAGCTTATAACAAAGATTTAAAAAATATGGTAAAAGAAATTAATAAATATTTACCTAAAAATAAAAAATTAATTTTTAAAATAAGTTTCCAAGGTTGCCCAAGTGATTTTACAGCGTGGCAAGCAACGGAAAGTATACAAACCAAAAACTCTAAAAAATTCAAAGATAAACTTTTCCCAGAGGGAATAAAGGTAGAATCAGATTCTGGTTATTGTGTTGCTTGGTCTATGTTCTATTTAGATTTAAGGTTAAAAAATCCAAAAGTAGAAAGTAAGGAGTTATACACTGTGGTTGAAAAAAATATAATAATGGAAAGTAAAGGAAAATTTAAAGCATTTTTAAGAGGTTTAACAAAAGAATTATATGCAGGTATGATTCAAATTTTTAAAGAAATAAGACTAACTGATAATGCAGTAAAAGTAGTAATGAGAAATTTAGTAGGTCATATTTACGAGGGGTCTAAACAACAAACATTTGCACTAAAACAAAAAAGAAGGGTAATGGATTATTTAGCATCTCCAGAATTTTTTAAAAAATATTATTAGACTTCGTGCAACCATAAATTATTATGAAATGATATATATTTCCATTCTTTAACTCTGTGCAGATGATAATTTCTATAATAAATCCAGTATAATATAGTTAGAACACTTTGGTCTTGTCTATGGTTTGATTTGTTAGAACCTTCAGGTACAATAATATCTTTATTAAAACACATACTAACAAAATCTTTTAAAAAACATCTTCCTATATCCGTTTTTAAATTTATACCTATACAACCACCACTTAACATATCTAAATTTAAACTACCTGAAAATTTCATTCGTTCAATAGTTAGTGGGTGGCAATATCTTTTTATTGTTTCTGCACTATAAGGAGAATATATTTTTGTTTGATGTATTAATATTTCTATTTCTAATAAACTTCTATAGATCAAGTTAGCACTATCTAACCATATAACAACATCTTCAATATTATTTTTTAAAATTAAATAATCAAATATCATAGCTTTAAAGGCATAACTTTGTAAATCTTTGCAGTGGTTAGGATAACTATTTACAACTTTTAAAGGAATTTGAACTAACTTAAAATTAAATTTATCCTCGTATTTTCTACTTTTTAAAAAATTATATTGTTTTGTAGTTAGTCCTAAATCTACACAATAAACAGTATCGCAGGGTCTTGTATAATGTTTTATATTATTTAGAAATTGTCGTATACATAAATAAAAAGACGAGTTAGCACCAGTTATAATGATCATATTATTATTTTGTTAGAATATAATATATAAATTATGCCGTACATAATCTGTGCAGTTAAAGGAGGTTTTAAAGTTCGTAAAAAGGCGTGTGGTTGTGGTTGTAAAGGAAAGGCAATGAGTAAAAAACCACTAACAAGAGAGAGAGCAGAGGCACAAATGAAAGCAATTATAATTTCAGAATCCGGAGATAAAAAAGTTAGTGATAAAAATAAAGAAAGACTTAAAGTACATTCAAAAGCTCACGGTGGAATGAATAGTAAACATATAAGAAATATGAAAACATTTTTAAGAGAAGGAGACAGTTTTACAGTAGCTCATAACAAAGCAAAAAAGATAGATGAAAATAATAAAAAATAAAATGTTTTTTTTTTTATTTAAGTTTTTCTCAGAGAATTATTTTCTAAATTACATAATAGAAT
>CAACVD010001651.1_pt1 | contig 10683 bp, 16 predicted proteins | sample 2381771 | NCBI WGS metagenome assembly CAACVD01 (sample SAMEA5211965, study PRJEB30684) | marine metagenome | biome: Marine; feature: Epipelagic; material: Water | collected 2015-10-15 | depth 15 m | reverse complement strand
GTCAGCGTTTACAACCTGGTGGTAAAATTATTTTAGTAATGACACGTTGGTCTAACAAGGATTTAACAGGAAAGTTGATACAAAATCAAAAAGAAGCGAAAGCTGATCAGTGGCACGTGGTCGAATTTCCAGCAATCTTGGACCACGGATCAAAGAACCAAAAAGCTGTATGGCCTGAATATTGGAAACTAGATGAATTAGAAAAGGTGCAAGCAACACTGCCCTCTGGTAAATGGAATGCACAGTGGATGCAAAACCCAACAGCAGAAGAAGGGGCTATATTAAAACGTGAATGGTGGCAGACTTACAAAGGTGAAGAGATACCTCAACTACACCATGTTATACAATCATACGATACAGCTTTCTTAAAAAAAGAAACAGCAGACTATTCTGCTATTACTACCTGGGGTGTGTTTTATCCGAGCGAAGACTCTGGTGCTAATCTAATATTAATTGATGCAATCAAAGGCAGGTATGAGTTTCCTGAACTAAGGCGCTTGGCCCTTGAACAATATGATTATTGGAAACCTGAGTCTGTAATCGTCGAGGCTAAAGCTAGTGGTTTGCCATTGACTTATGAACTTAGAAAGATGAACATACCGGTTACAAATTTTACACCAAGCAAAGGCAACGACAAGCACGCCCGTGTCAATTCTGTTGCACCCCTGTTTGAATCTGGTATGATATGGGCTCCGGAACAAAAGTTTGCGGATGAAGTCATCGAGGAGTGTGCAGCATTTCCCTATGGCGATCATGACGACCTTGTCGACTCTACTACACAGGCTCTCATGCGATTTAGACAAGGTGGCTTCTTACAACACCCAGAAGACTATGTTGATGAAGAAACCACAAAACGTAAACGAGTGTACTATTAATGGATGATATAATAAAATTATTGCAACAATTGATGTCTCAAAAGCCTAGACCTAAAGGTGGTATTGCAGATACAGCAGAGGGTGTAGAGTTTTTAGGTAAAACATTATCTAAAGAACAACAAGGCAATTTTATGGTAGTAAACTCTAGATTAACAGATGCTAGTAGATTAGAACCATTTTCTATTAGCAATGTAGGTAAAGACAAGAGATTTAACCTTATATCTGATTATGAAAAAGATCTTTTAAATGAGTTCAACAGGACGGTAGAATTTTTAAAAGAAAACCCTGATATTAGATTATCACAAACTCAAAAAGATAATATCTTCTACAACCTTGGTGTGTATAGAAGAATAACAGCTGAAAAAAATAAATTAGAAAAAAGTATTATTGAGGACGGCAAAAAACCAAGTAATGTTCGAGACATGGAAGGAAATGTTTTAGATCCTAATAAACCAATTATGGGTGGGACACAAGAAGGTGTTAAAGTTAAAAAAATGTCAGACGTAGAAAAAGCGATTGACAATGCTTCACCAGGATTTGCAGGAGATAGAAAATATGATGCACAACTTGTTGCAGATGATTTAGCGGAAAAAAGATTTGGTAAAGAGTTTTATGATTTAGATGAAATAGATCAAATGGAACTTTACGATGAAGCCTATCAAGGTTTATCAAAACAAAGATTTAAGCAAAACCAAGATCTCGAAAAACAATTTAATAAAGATGTAGAAGAAGCTGGAGGTATGGAAGCATTTTTAGATGCAAATCCAATTTCTGAAAAACCAACGTTTAGATTAAACGCAGATAAATTTAAAGAAGACTTTAATGTTAGTGATGAAGAATTACAAAAAATACTTGCGCTTTCTCCAGAAGAACAACAAAAAGTATTACGAGAATATATTGATAAAGATTTTAAACAACAGATTGAACTTTCTGATTTTGATGTTACAGACAAAGAACCAAACGCACAAGGAGGCATAGTTGGCTTACGTATTTGATCCGATAAACAACACGTTGATTGATGACGAGGACAAGAGTCTTGGTAATAAACTTGGACTAATGGATGGGGGTAGGGTTAATTTTGCAAATGGTAATCCTAATTTAACTGCTGCAGCTAAAGCTGCAAACGAAGCACAAAAATTAAAAGGTTTACAAGCTTACATAGATAACTTTGGTATAGAAGTTTTAAATAAAATTGCTCAAAATAAACATGGAAAAAATTTTTCTGATTTAGGTTCTACAGATTTAGGTAATTTAAAAAGACGACTTAATAAATTTGCAGATTTTGTAAAACAAAATAATCGTATGCCTAATGAAGAAGAAGCTAGAAAATTTGGTAGAGCTGATAGAAATAAAACTATTTTTAAAACAGGAGCAAGAGAAGTAACAGAAGAAGATGTAAGAAATAAACTTATAAGAGATGGTAAACCAGCAGAAACTTTTAAAAAGAAAGTTATTTTTGCAAATAAAAATATACAGGATAATTTTGAGGCTGAGCTAACTAAAAGATATTCTTTTCCTAGAACATCTGCAGCAGCTGAGGCAGCAGGCGTATTAAATAATCAACAGATATATGAAAAGTTTTTAAAACCTGCAGGGTATGGGTTTGATTCTACTAGAACAATTGTTAATGACTATAAAAAATTTTTAAATGTGGATTTTCAAGAATTAACCTCAGAACAAAAAGAAGCTAAAAAACTTGAAAGAGACAAAGGAGAAAAAATATCACAAGGTGGTAGAAGAATTAGTGGTACTGTTGATAATCCAGTTCACCACATGTTTCCTTTAGGAGATCAGATAGGAGCTAAGGCTGGAGAGTTTACTATAATTCCAAAATCAATAAATGGTAAGATAGCATATGCAAACAAGCAGATGAAAAAATTAGTTTTAGAAAGAGGAAAACTTTTAGATCAAGTTAAAATAGATACTGCATTTCCAAAAGGATTAGATAAAAAATTAGCTGATATAAATAAAAAAGCTGAAGAAGTAATTAAAAATCATTACAAAAAATATCCAAGTCATAAAGGATTATTAAACTGGAAAAAAATTGATTTTGTTACGGATGATGTAGGAAGATTATTAAATGTTCGTCAGATTGGAACTATTGGTGGAGATTACCAAAAATGGACACTTGCTAATATAGATAAAACAATATTAGATAAAAAAGTTGCAAACCTTAGCGACGAAGAATTAAGAAATTTTAGACAAGTAATTAATGAGACAAGTGTTGCTAGAGATGCTGGTGATAAAGGTTTTGGTGCTAAGGAAGGCACACCTATAAAAAATCTTTTTACATCTTTAAAAAATAAATTAGATACATCAAGAATGTTTACTAGTAGGATTCCTGGTGGAGCAATAGCTTTAGCTCCAGCAGATTTTATTTTAAGTATGGGTTCAGGTATGCCATTATTAGAGTCTGCAGCTAGTGCAGGATCTTATTTAATTAAAGATCCATACATAGGAAAGGCTGTAAACATACCTTTAGCTATTGCACAAGATATGCAAGATCCAGAAGCAGCTTTACAAAAAGGAATTGAACGTGGGCAAAAAGCAGAAGATTTTTTACAAGGATTAGTAGAAGGTGTAAAAGGTGGTGCTGGTGATCAACCAGATATAGATCCTTTTCAAGCAGCAAAAGGTGGCCGTGCAAAACTTAATAGAGGAGGTGGTGTTGAAATTACTCCACTACCAAGAGCTGACTTTAGCAACGGTGGTGCAGCAGGAGCCGATGTAGATTTTGCAACACAGCTAGAATATTTTTTAACAAACGAAGATGCGGAACTTCCACAACTATCAACATACAAAGAAACAAAAAATCCAATAGAAGTATTTAATGATATTATTGATCCAAGAAACTATCCGTACTATGCAGATGTGTTAGCTAGATCAGGTGTTCGTATTGGTGAGTTTGGTGCAAGAGTTCTTCCTGCAACAGGAAAATTAATAGCTGATGCAATACAAAAAGGTCCTTTTAAAATTAAAGAAACTGGTAATAATTATGTGCAAGATTACACAGATGTATTGCCGTCTAACATTAAAGGCACAGGAATATTCTCAGAGTTTTTAGAAAATATAACCCCAACATCATTAGAAAAAAAAATAGGTCTTGCTAGTTTAATTGAAAAAGAAGAACAGAAACAAATAGATCGAGGTTCAACTGTTGGTCCAAAAGTTTTTGCAGACACTCTTGGTCTTGGAGCCGAGGTCACTGCTCCAATATTCCCGGGTCTTAAATTAATAAACTCATTCGCAAAAGCTAGAAATCTACCAAATGATAAAGTTACACAAAAAATATTAGAAAAAGAAGTTGATGAAGTATTAGAACAACGAGGAATGAATAGAAGAGAATTTTTACAGGCAACAGGTGCAGGTGCAACGGTTGTCATGGCCAAGATGCTTGGTCTTATGGACGTGGCACCAAAAGTTGCTAAGGTTGCAAGAGCAGCACCTATCATGGATAACACTGTTCAAGGTATGCCTGCGTGGTTTAAAGATGCGGTGTACGCTATCGAGAGAAAAGGTATTTTAAAATCTAGGGGAGATATAAAAGGCATAGAGCCAGATTTTTTTGAGATAACTCTTGATACAAAACTAGGTAAGAAAAAAGTATTGATGAGTAAAAACGATCAAGGCTTTGGAAGTCAATATGGTGAGATTACACTAGACTGGACGACAAATTATTATGACATGGATATACCAGTGACCATAACTTATAGACCTGGTCAATCAGGAAAACAAAATTTCTTGTCTGATCCAGAGTTTCCACAATCGGTAGAAAAATATGATGTAGAGGTTGAGGCACCAGAGTTTGAGTATAAGACAGTTGATGTTGAAAGTATGGGACCTGAAGATACTAGTTTTGATTCTGCTATAAATTTAGATATTAAAGAAGAAGCAGATGCTGTAGTTGAGGCGTTAGAAGAATTAGGATTAGGTCTTACTAAAAAACAAAAGAAAGAGGCAGCAGAAAATTTTAAATACTATAATGAGGTGCAATTAGATGAAGGCTCAGGTCCTGATACAATGAATCCGATAGATGAGAATGATGCTTTCCCATTTTTAGATGAAGTTAAAAGAAACAAATGATTAAAAGACTAACTAGGACAATACCACCTAAAAGAGGGCCTAACCCACAAGGGTTGAATGTTCCCTTAAAACAGGTTAAGATAACAAACCCGGAGAATATAAATGGCAGATATAGACAAAACGTTACCAAACGTAAAAACATCGATCGAGGTTGATCCTCAAGAAGAAATAGAAATTGAACAGGAAAAAGCCATAGAGGCCCAAGATCCTGGAGTCGAGGTCACACCAAATGAAGATGGAAGCGTAGAAGTTAACTTTGATCCTAGCAAAGTAAACATTGAAGGTCAGCCAAGCCATTTTGATAATTTAGCAGAATTACTACCAGATGAAGTTTTAAAACCAATTGGTTTAGAATTAGTTGGTAACTACAAAGAATATAAAACATCAAGAAAAGATTGGGAACAATCTTATATACAAGGTTTAGATCTTTTAGGATTTAAATATGAAAATAGAACAGAACCGTTTCAAGGAGCTAGTGGTGCAACTCACCCAGTTCTTGCAGAGGCAGTAACACAGTTTCAAGCTGGAGCTTACAAAGAATTATTACCAGCAGAAGGACCAGTTAGAACACAAATAGTTGGTAAACCTGATCCAGCTAAAGAATCACAATCACAACGTGTAAAAGATTATATGAACTATGAATTAATGGAAAAGATGGAAGAGTATGAACCTGAGTTTGATCAAATGTTATTTCATTTACCACTTGCTGGTTCTACATTTAAAAAAGTTTATTATGATGATTTGTTAGGAAGAGCGGTAAGTAAATTTATACCTGCCGAGGATTTAATTGTTCCGTATACGGCTACCTCATTAGACGATGCGGAGTCAATTATCCATACACTAAAAATTTCTGAAAATGATTTACGAAAACAACAAGTAGGTGGTTTCTATTCTGACGTAGAACTTGGACCACCAGGTATAAATCAAAATGACGAGTTAACTAAAAAAGAACGAGAACTTTCTGGAACTAAAAAAACTGGAAAGCAAGAAGATATTTATACCCTGTTAGAGTGTCATGTTAATTTAGACCTAGAGGGTTTTGAAGATAAAGATAATGAGTTAAATCCAACAGGAATTAAATTACCTTACATAGTTACTGTCGAAGAAGCTAGTCAACAAGTTCTATCTATTAGACGTAACTATGAACCAACTGATCCAAAGAGAAATAAAATCCATTATTTTGTTCATTTCAAATTCTTACCGGGTCTAGGATTTTATGGCTTTGGATTAATTCACATGATTGGCGGATTGAGTAGAACCGCAACGGCTGCTCTCCGTCAATTATTAGATGCAGGAACTTTATCTAATTTACCTGCAGGATTTAAACAAAGAGGTATTAGAGTTAGAGATGAAGCATCACCATTACAACCAGGAGAGTTTAGAGATGTAGATGCACCTGGTGGTAATCTTAGAGATGCGTTTATGCCTTTACCATATAAAGAACCTTCGCCAACACTATTACAACTAATGGGTGTCGTAGTTGGTGCAGGACAAAGATTTGCAGCGATTGCTGATATGCAAGTGGGCGATGGTAATCAAGGTGCTGCAGTTGGAACAACAGTTGCTTTATTAGAACGTGGTTCAAGAGTTATGTCAGCTATTCACAAAAGATTATATTCTGCAATGAGAACAGAATTTAAATTACTTTCAAAAGTATTTAAAACATACCTACCACCAGTTTATCCGTATGATGTTGTTGGTGCTACAAGAGAAATTAAACAAGCAGATTTTGATGAAAGAGTAGATATCTTACCTGTTGCAGATCCAAATATATTTTCAATGGCACAAAGAATTACAATGGCACAAACAGAATTACAACTTGCAACATCAAATCCACAACTGCATAATTTGTATTTTGCATACAGACAAATGTATGAAGCGCTTGGTATAAAAAATATTGATGCAGTTTTACCTCCACCAGCTCCAATGCAACCCATGGATCCAGCGTTAGAACATATTAATGCGTTAGGTGGCAAGCCTTTTCAAGCTTTTCGTGGTCAAGATCACAGAGCACACGTTACAGCTCATTTAAATTTTATGTCAACTAACATGGTTAGAAACAATCCACCGATAATGGCTGCCATGCAAAAAAATATTTTAGAACATATTAGTCTAATGGCACAAGAACAGGTAGAATTAGAGTTTGCGGATATCTTAGCACAAGCGCAACAGCTGCAAATGATGGCACAACAAGACCCACAAGCACAACAACAGTTACAAAAAATTTCTCAAGACATAGAGGCTAGAAAATCTGTGTTAATTGCGGAGCTGACAGGTGATTTTGCTAAAGAAGAAAAAGAAATTACATCACAATTTGATGCAGATCCACTCTTAAAACTAAAATCACGTGAGGTTGACCTTAGAGCGATGGAAAATCAACGGAAAAAAGATGCTGATCAAGCAAATCAAGAGTTAAATAGAGCAAAATTAATGCAATCTGGTGAAATTGCAGAGAGTAAACTTGAACAGAATGAAGATTTAGCAAAATTAAGGGCTGGAGTTAGCCTTGCAAAGACCGGAGTGCAACAAGCACAGGTTATGATAGAGGATAATTAATGCCATTAAATAAAAAAGGTAAGAAAATTATGAAATCTATGAAGAAACAGTACGGAAAAAAACAGGGTGAAAAGATATTCTATGCATCTAAGAACAAAGGTGTTATAAAAGGAGTAAAAAAAGGAGCATAAATGCAAAAACTAGACAAAATAAAAGAAGTTAAGGTTGCAGAACAAAGTATCGAGGTAGATCCTAGATCTAAAACTACTGCAGACCAAGCTTTTAACTATATTGCTACAGGAAAACCTGAAATGCCAGTTGGCGGTCAGAAAAGAATGTTAGCAGAGAAAAAAAGAAACTCTAAAGCGTACTAATCATGTGGTTATCGGCAATTAAATTAGCCGTTTCTGCTGGAAGTAAAATTTACGCTAACAAGCAGAGAACGAAGATGGCAATGTCTGATGCACAACTAATGCATGCTGAACGTATGGCCCGAGGTGACGAAGCTTACCAAGGGAAATTGCTAGAAGCACGACAATCAGACTGGAAAGACGAAGCAGTTTTAATAATTCTCAGTTTGCCCGTGTTAGTGCTCGCGTGGGCAGTCGTATCGGACGATCCGAGTGCGATGGACAAGGTAAAATTGTTCTTCGAAATGTTTTCACAGCTCCCGTCATGGTTCACCAATCTTTGGATCCTTGTAGTAGCGAGTATTTATGGTATAAAGGGAACACAAATATTTAGAAACGGAGGAAAAAAATAATGCCAAACAAAAGATTTAACAAACAAGTCCCTTCATTTAAGGCTGGCGGTAGAGCTGGTAAAATGGGTGGAGGAATGATGATGCAAAAACCTATGATGAAAAAAGGTGGAGACGCCAAAAAAATAGAAAAAACTTTTAAGCCTAAAAAAAATTTAAAAAAAGTTAATGCTAAAAAAAATCCAGGTCTAGCTAAATTACCACCTCAAGTTAGAAATAAAATGGGATTTATGAAAAAAGGCGGAGCGGTTAAATAATGGCTGGTCCAGGTCTTTACGCTAATATTCATGCCAAAAGAAAACGTGGTGGTAAAATGAAAAAGAAAGGTGCTAAAGGTGCACCGACTGCAGCGAACTTTAAAAGAGCTGCACAAACAGCGAGAAAAAAATAATGACTAAACTATGTCCTAGAGGTAAAGCCGCAGCGAAAAGAAAATTCGCAGTATACCCGTCAGCATATGCTAACGCTTATGCTTCTAAAATTTGTGCAGGAAAAATTAAAGATCCTTCTGGTGTAAAGAGAAAAGATTTTAAAGGACCTAAACCTAAAAAAGCTATGGGTGGTTCTATAAAACCAACTAAACCAATGATGATGGGTGGTGGTTTAACTGAAGCTACTGCAAAATTAAAAAGACAAGGTTTAAGAATGGGTGGCTCTGTTTGTAAGATAGCTAAAAGAGGAATGAACAGGGAAGCTATCGGAAAGAATTCTTAATGTCATGGCTGGTCTAAAGAAATGGTTTGACCAAAAATGGGTAGACATTGGTTCAAAGAAAAAAGGCGGAGGTCATAAACCATGTGGAAGAAAATCTGCAAGTGGATCAAAAAGAAAGTACCCCAAATGCGTGCCTGCTGCAAAAGCAGCCCGAATGACAGACTCGCAAAAGCGTTCTGCTGTTGCAAGAAAAAGAAGTAAAGCTCAAGGTGTTGGTGGTAAACCAACAAACGTTTCAACATTTGCAAAAAGAAAAAAAGCTATGGGTGGTGGTTTTATGATGAAACGACAAAGAATGGGAATGATTTAATGAGAAAAGATTATTCAAAAGGCACCATGCCAGCTAGAAATAAAAAAAATTTCAGACCTACAAAGTCTGGAGCAGGTATGACACGAGCCGGTGTCAAAGCATACCGAAGATTAAATCCCGGCTCTAAATTAAAAACAGCCGTGACTGGTAAAGTGAAACCAGGATCAAAAGCTGCTAAACGTAGAAAATCATACTGCGCAAGATCACTAGGTCAGCTCAAAAGAGCTTCAGCAAAAACTCGTAACGATCCGAACTCACGTATCCGTCAGGCTAGAAGGAGATGGAAGTGTTAAAAAAACAAAAAATTAAAAAAGTAATGAAAGGTTTGCAGAAAGCATCAAAGACACATGCTGCGCAAGCTAAAACACTAAAAGGAGTATTACATGGCGGATCCAAAAAAAGGAACGGGAAAAAAGCCTAAAGGTTCAGGAAGAAGACTGTATACGGATGAAAATCCTAAAGATACGGTTGGAATAAAATTTGCAACACCAGCAGATGCAAGAGCGACTGTTGCAAAAGTAAAACGTGTAAATAAACCTTTTGCACGTAAGATACAAATACTAACAGTGATGGAACAAAGAGCTAAAGTTATGGGTAAAAGCCAAGTTGCATCAATTGCTAAGAAAGGAAAAGATGCAATTAGAAAACGTAATAAATCGACTACTTAAATTTTTAAAAAATAGATTAGATACTTTATCTATGTCAGTTACATCTGGTGGTGTTGACAATATGGAAAATTATAAGTATATAATAGGACAAATAAATGCCCACGAGGCAACACTACAGGAACTCTCTAACCTGCTAGAAGACAAGGAGCAAAATGAAAAAGGAACAGTCATCGATATTAACACCAAACAATAATCTTGTTGGTGTAAAACCTACAGAAAAAGAACCAAAATTACCTAAACCTACTGGTTGGAGAATGTTAGTTTTACCTTTTAAAATGAAAGAAAAAACTAAAGGTGGGTTAGTATTAGCTGAAACAACTCTAGAAAAGCAACAAGTTGCATCTCAGGTTGGTTTAGTTATGGCTATGGGCCCACAATGTTATAAGGATAAAGAGAGGTATCCAGAAGGTCCATGGTGCAAAGAAAAAGATTGGGTTATGTTTGCACGTTATGCAGGTAGCCGAATCAAAATAGAGGGTGGAGAAATGCGTCTGCTAAACGACGATGAAGTGTTAGCAACAATTGATAGTCCAGAGGACATCTTGCATGAGTTCTAAACATAGGAAGGAGTAAACTATGCCAGAAGAAGAAAAGAAAACGGTTGATATTGATACATCGGGACCCGATGTAGATATATCTTTACCTGAAGAAAAAAAAGAAGAGACTGGTGGTATCGCTGATATCCAAGTTGAAGAAGTAAAAGAAACAACGGAAAAAGAAACAGAAAAAGAAACAGATAAAACATTTGAAAACGAACGAGAAACAAAGTTAGAAGAA
>CAACVD010001647.1_pt1 | contig 10691 bp, 7 predicted proteins | sample 2381771 | NCBI WGS metagenome assembly CAACVD01 (sample SAMEA5211965, study PRJEB30684) | marine metagenome | biome: Marine; feature: Epipelagic; material: Water | collected 2015-10-15 | depth 15 m | reverse complement strand
ATTGTCGCGCCCCTAACAAGAGCACCTATTCCAAACTTACGTGTTTGGCAAAGATCTTTATTGCAGTGCGCTTTCACAGGCGCATCGCTACACTTGTATGCGTAGTCTTTACGCTCTACCTGTTTAGCTACGGCGTTGACCTCATTGAGTGGCAAAGGCGGTACAAGATAGTTGGTGTTGTAAGTCAGGATCTCTGTTTCCCAACTATCTGGGTAAGCCTTGCGCAAATAAACGCCCAAATTAAAAAGACCATTGTTACGACCGCCCTCTGAAATTTGTTGCTTACATAAAATCTGCAAACAAGGCGGTCCATCCGGCATGAGCTCTGTTTTTGATTGCTGGGTTTGCAAAGCAATCAAAGACTCAATGGTCAACGAACGCTTTTCATATAAGCCAAAAAACTCTTCGAGCGTTGCTGACGTGCCGTCATCGTTGATAGCGTAACGTAAACCATCTTCTGCATCGAAGTATGGCATGTTCAGGAAATTACCTACATCACCTCTATCGAGGTGCAGTTTAATCTGCTTTGGGAAAATCTCTGACTCGCCGTAACCCAGCGCTGCTGCAATATGCTGAAGCGTCTTCTGCATATCTTTGGCAGGCACCCAATCTTGCGTGAACAAGAAACAGTGCGCTCCCCCTGATTTTGACCGGCAGACGACCATTGGAAATTCAAGTTTTGCTATAGAGTCTATGAGCTTTTTGTGGTCAAGAGGATATTGATCAATGTCAATGCACCCCCACTTGCAGTTGTTCTCTGCATTGATAGGGATAATCCCTATACCAATTTTACCCGCTAAGTGGCGTTCCCATAGTTGCGTGGTCCGTGGTTCACGTACAAGTGCCGCACGACCTGTATTCTTTCCATTTGCATTTTTTTTCTCTACCTTGAATGTTCCATATGCCTCGTCCAATCCGGCGAATATATTCGCGAATTTTTCGACTGACATGGAAACAAGGGCGGCTTACGCCGCCCCTCCTTGGTTGGTTTAGAATGGTGCGTCTTGAACAGGCTCGTCTTGGTGCTTAACAACGACTTCGTCTTTCTCGACGGACTCACTGAAGACCTTGGCTTGTTGGTAAAGATGGGTATTTTCGATCAGACCTACACGAGAGATGTCCCAACCGTGCCATGCACCTTTTGAATTTTCCTCAGTAATTGTTTTGAGGTGATACACACTTGAGAAGCGTGGCGGTACGAACGGTCCATTTTTGCCCTGTAGTGTAGTGGACGCAATCATACTGTTCCATTTGCGTGACTTCTTGAGCTGTGTGGATTTCATAGCAATGAGCGCGGTCTCACCAATGCCCTCCGGCGTGACGACCAAGACAAAATGCTGGTGGGTCTCTTCGATGTAGCTACCCTCTCCACCGACAACGTATTCTTTGTTGTCACCGGGATCGCGTTTTGTTTCTGGACGAGTATCCTGAGAACCATAGATATTCAGTGGTGCACCAGTGCCCGAACCACGCGGCTCCCACTCAATGAATCGTCGCTGATATGCACAAGGTATTACACGTATACCTGTTTTACCTTTGATGATTTCACCGGTTACTGTGTTGTAAATGTCACCTTTACGTGCTTCTTCATTCGAATCAAGTATGGGATCAAGACCCGATAAGATTTTGAGGAAAGGTAACGCAAGATCATCTTGCGTAATGTTTTGGTTACCAGCACCAGCGTGCTCCTCAAACAAGGATACGTCTAGTGTTACGATTTCTGCTGACTTTTTCTCAGCCACTGCTTTAGATGTTGCCATTATTTACCTCTCTTTATAGTTGCACGTTGTCCGACGTATGCGCCGAACATATCCATGGGAAAACCGTCGCCACTTTCTACACGCTCTTTGACGAAAGAACGTAGTGTCATCGGATGTATTTCAGTTTTTTGCTCTGCGACATAGCCACTGCTTGCGGCCATGTGCATAAACTTTTCAGCGTCATCATCTTGACCACGCCCGAACTTGCAGGACACTGTGTTCTTGATGATGTCATCAAAACCGTTATCGCGTAACCAAGCATAGGCCTCTGGTCTGCGGTCCACGGGTATTGATGCGCCGTAAGTTTGTTTAACGTTGACCTCTGAGCCGTCATCCAATGTAAACTTGGATAAGCCGAGCTCAACCATTTGTGCGGGTAGGTCCTCATCAGTAAGTTTGTGGAGCAATTTTTTTGCATCTTTGAGCTGTTGCTCAATAGCTGTAACGGCATTTTCTGCATCAACAATTTTCTTAGCTGTTAATGCAATGCCGCCGAGGTCTGACGGCAATACCTCTTTGTTGCCGGTATCAGCCTCGAGCATCTCAGTTATATCATTCATAGTTTCTCCTGTTTTGAGTCGCCGGTTGACGACTTGACAATGCTGAGATTATAGCTATGATGGAAGCATGTCAACCTTTAATTTCAAAACAAAACCATACGACCACCAACTCGATATCCTTAAGACCAGCTACGATAAACGATACTGGGCTTTATTTATGGAGATGGGGACGGGTAAATCAAAGGTATCTATCGATACCATGTCTGCATTATTTGATCAAAAAGAGATCAAAGCTGCACTAATCATAGCGCCTAAAGGCGTTTACGATAATTGGGTCGAAAAAGAAATACCGACACATCTTGCGTGTAATTATCATATTGTTCGCTGGACGCCGTCCAAAAGCAAAAAATTTACAGAAGAGCTCCGGACAATTTGCCTCGAAGAGATGGATTCATTGAAGATATTTGTTATGAATATCGAGGCGTTGTCGACGGACCGTGCTTTCTTAGTCGCGGAGTATTATCTTCGCCACAATCCGGAGAATATGGTCATAGTCGACGAGTCAACGACAATAAAAGGCCGCACGAGTAAGCGCACTAAAAACTGCATAAAGCTTAGAGATGTTTCTAAATACCGCCGCATTTTAACCGGCAGTCCTGTAACCAATAGTCCTCTGGATCTATTTAGCCAATGCGCTTTCTTGAGCAAGCTTGCTCTTGGAGATACTGCAAAAAGCTACAATGCTTTCAGCAATCGGTACGCAAACATAGTCCGCATGCAAGGATCTCGTGGGTTTTACCCACAGGTGACCGGCTATCGTAACTTAGATGAGCTAAACAAAATTGTCGACAGCTTCAGTTCTCGAGTTCTCAAACAAGAGTGCCTCGACCTGCCGGACAAAGTCTACGAGATCAGGAAGATTGAATTCACGGCAGAACAAAAATCGATGTATGCGCAGATGCATAAATATGCGCTGGCGCAATTTGATAGCGGTGAGATGACAACAACGGCTAACGTCTTAACGCAAATTATACGTTTGCAACAAATATGCTGCGGATTTCTTCAACCAGACGAAGGTGAAATCCAGCCCTTACCTAACAATAGAATGCCTGAGCTGTTGAACGTTCTAAGCGAAACACAAGGTAAAGTTATTATCTGGTGCACGTTCACACACGACATTATCAATATAAAAGAAGAATTAGAAAAGCAGTACGGTTCAGATTCGGTGGCCGCGTACTACGGCGCAACTCCACAAGAAGAGCGCCAAGAGATAGTCACTCGCTTCCAAGATCCAGATAATCCGTTGCGGTTTTTCATCGGCCAGCCATCAACCGCTGGCTACGGAATAACGCTTACGGAAGCAAATACGGTCATCTATTACTCGAATAGTTACAACTTGGAGCACCGTTTACAGTCCGAGGACCGCGCACACCGGATCGGTCAAACAAGTAAAGTGACCTATATTGATTTCATTATTGAAAAAACCATAGAGGTTAAGATTATCAAAGCCCTTCGCGCCAAGATCAACCTAGCTGAGGCTGTCTTGGGCGAGGGCGGACGTGAGTGGCTTCTATAAAACGATAACCAGTAGCACAAACGGTAAGATTATTGCGAGCACAGACATTACTGTCGCAGCGGATTCGTGGTCCTTGAACATTGTTACTCCAGATAGATAATTGGTTAAAAAGGTATGAGCGTTTAAATCAGGTCGTATCATAAATGAGTTTGCGTATTTTGACAATCCAACTTTGAGGGATTGCTGTTACTCGGCCACCCATGTCGACATCATCTGAGTCGTCACTCATCTTCGGTGCAAATGAACCTATCAACAATAATTGATCATTACGCGGTGTTGGTAAAATCCAACCGACGTCCCTGCAGGTGCATACGGTATGTTTTTTGATCTCGCTAATTTCGTGCCATCCGGCCTCCATCTCACAAGCGTCAACCCACTCAACCTCAACCAAATCCAGATTCATCATCGCTCTTGCTCTCCATTGTTGTGACAAGGTTTTTGCACCACCAGTATAGTTCTGAATCGTTAAGAGTATGTTTCATAATGTTCATCCGGTAACAAATAAGCTGAACATTTGTCAAATAATAAGGTTTGTCCGGGTGGATTCTGTCGATAGAAACATTAAGCTCTTGTGTTCCCTCTCCCTTGTACCACGTCATATATTGACCCGTCAGAGCACAGCGACCTTTTTGTTTATCCCATAATTCTTTTAGATGCTCGGTGGTAAGATGCCACTCGATGCCTTGCTTAACCCGGCTGTGTTTGAGCTGTGCGCATAGATTAGCTAAATAATGATAAGGATGCGCAGATTTTGATCGGTTGTTCTTCGCCTGATGACATTCGCGACAATATGAACGGGTAAAGGACTCTTTGTTACGAGATTCTTTCATCTCGAATTGGTCGGCGGGCAACTGTCTTTTGCACGCCGTGCACTCGATCAGACCGGACTCTTTATTGCCCCTAGCCATATGCCCAGCGCGATCATGCCTGCAAGTGAAAGCCAAAATATTTTATTCAAAATACTTTTGCCCACTTCTTTTTGAATCCTAGTAATGAGTTCATCAGCCACCATTTTGGCTAACTTCCTCTGTTCGGCGTCCTTTTCGCAATCGCTCATATCTCCTCCAGAGATCGCACGGTATCACTAGCCCATCAGGCTTGCAATACCTTTGTTTGTAGGATTAGCTAACGCTAGTATGTCATCCTCTGGAAAAGCGGCGGATAACCGAGCCGTGGTTTGCGGGCTGGTTTGCCCGGTTGTTGGTGCAGGTGATGCCATCGAGCTCTGTAGCGGTCTAGGCTCGGGTCTTCGTTGGTCCAATCTTTCATAGTATTCTCCCGCTTGCTTTTTTTGTATTTCTTCTATTTTATTCTCTAATCTTTCGATGCGCGGTGCAGTTAAAGATGGGTCGCGTAGGAATTTTGGAGTCATTGGAGAACTTTGTTGTTCCCGTATTTGTTTTATCGTATTACGCAAGCGTGCCACTTCCTCATCTTCCACTCTTTGCGCTTTGAATTCTTCCACTTGTCTTTGAGCAGCACGCTCTTCTTCTGTCTCTACTGTAGAGGCACCTGCACGAGGTGTTGCGCGAGTTGCTACACGAGCTGCGGCAGTAGCCGTATTAACATAAACAAGATCTTTCAATGAATCAAAAATTTTTCGTGTAGACTGCAATAAATCTTTTTCGTTTTTTGGCGTTTTCAAAGCCTCATAAAGAAGCTCTGGATTGAGTATCATGCGCTGCAACATTTCTCTTTTTTGTTGCGCTGGAGCAGCTAAGAGGATTTGCTGAAGATAGTTTGAACCCGCTTGCGCTTGAACAAGCTCCGCTCCTTGCAACGTACCCGGCATAAAAGTTTTTCCGAATAGGATACCTGCTCGCGCACCTGCTGATTGCGTTAAAAATTTCTTAAAGAAGCTTACATCATCAAAATCTAATTCTACACCACCGCGAGAAACGTCTTTGAGATAAGTGGCAGCGATTCTTTTTGCGGCCAAATTCATGTTAGATGCTTGCTGCTCCGTGATAAGTCCGTTGTTACGCATAAAATTGACTAAGGTATCTTTTTCAGATTTTGCACCGGGTATTTTTCCAAAAAGTGTTTTTAGGTAAACATTGGGTTTGAAAAGATTCATATCGTCAAGATTACCGGACTTTTCATAAACATAATCAAAAAGTAGGTTTCTAACCGCAAGTTTAAGATCTTCTGGGGAAGCATTAAGCATCTCATCTGTTATACCTAATTCCTTTGCTCCTTCTGGCCCCAGTCGATCCGCTCTAAGCCTTGCTTGTCTCTGACTATTTTTGGCTAAAGTGATCAAGCGGTTAAGTTCTTTAATTGGGTCATCGGCGGTATCAATCGCTGCTGTAATTGCTTTTACGGGGTTTGCCATCCTCGTAAGATCTGAAAATAATTTTATGTTAGATCGTCTTTTATTAACGACCTCTTGATATTTTTTCACGTGATTAAAATAGTCGAACGCGTCTGAAGAGTTTCTAATCAAACTCTTAACATCCGGATATAAATCTAAAAGGTACTCATTTTTATTCGCCCAATCTTGTAAAGCTTTAGCTTGCCTTAGCGCCACCTGTTCCGCCGTACCATCTAGATTATCTTTTGTCCTAAGCATGCTCCGTATGCTGTCAAAAATCACCAGCTCAGTAGTGCTTCTAACATCTTTACTGTTACCATCAACAAGGTCCCTCGTCAATTTTGCTTCGCTGTATACTAAGCCACCTGTTTCCGGGTCAGTAACAAACTTAGGCACGCCGTCAACATATTCAACCTGTGGTTGTCGATATATTATTTCCTCACCCTGCTCTAACAAATTTCTTTCTCTTTGGAAATTAAGAAGCAGTCTATCGCCCGCTTTTTCCAAAGCCTCTATTCTTGCCGCAACTGGGGTGTCTTGTGTTGTCAAGGCTTTAGTAACTTGATTAGCGTCCACAACCAGCTCGCCATTGGCATTTGTAGTTAGTGCCTTACCACCAAAAGTCCTACGGAAAAATTGATAGTAACCACGAGTCAAATTACGAGCATGCGTATGCTGTGCAGTAACTTCTTCGCCGAAGCTTGCAAGGTCCTTGTCATAAGCGTCCTCCATTATTCTTGCTATACGTGACAAGTTGTCAGTTTTAGTGCTTAGTTCCGCCCCTAAAGCACCCATGAGTTTTCTTGATCCGTTTAGCTCTTTGAAGGCTATTGGCGTGGTTTTTGGTGCATTGCCGTCTATCCCAGTAGCGGTTTGTATGGAAGGGTCGTTCATATCTAAAGGAAGTATCTGCTGCCCATCAGCATCAAATAACTTCGGAGTTTCCATCAAATTATCTATTTCCTCAGCAGATTTTCCGCTATCTGCCTCAATTGCTCGTGTGATTCTCTTCTGTTTTTCTGTGAGATTGATGCCAAGTTTCTGTTGCGTGTCCGCCACCTGTCTTGCGATAGCGTTAAAAACCTGACTAGTTTTTATGGCTGTGTCGATTTCCGTGTCCGAAAGTGGTTCTATCAATCTTACCCATTCTTCGACGAAGTTGGGTATGTTTGAATTTTTTGTAACTTCGGTTACCGAGCTGCCTGCCTCATCAAAGGATGTTTGTGTTCTCTGAAAAGAAGAGATCTCAAGGTCGTTGTATTTGTCTAACCTCTCATAGGCACTCTTTTCTATCCCCCTAAACATTTTATTCTGCTGTCTAAATAAATTTACTAAACGACGTGAAAGTTCCATTGCCTGCTTTTCTGAATCGTTTGGATATGCTTCTTCAACGGCTTTTGATAACCTCTCCATGGCATTTTTATGCCTTTGCGTAAACAAAGCCTCAAAAATATTCGACTGCATATCATTCGCAATTTTTATTAAATCAGGGTCGCCCGTATTTGCGAGATCATAAAGGATTCCTCTTTGTGCAGCGAGAGCTCTTTGAAAAGCTGCTGTTTTTGCGTTATCTTCTTGCGCGCCAGAAAACATTCCGCGCTCTAAAGCCAACATTGAGTTACTATCCACTTCTATACCGGAAAAAATAGGTATGAGAACATCAGGATCTACCCTACCATCTGGTAGGCGCAGATTTTTTGGCAGCCCTTCCGGGTAAATTCTCTCCAATACATCATCACGTAATTTGCCATTTTCATCTAAGTATAGCTCTTCCAGCTTTTTTGCAATCGCTAAAGGATCTTCATTACTGCGGTATAAGTATTCCAGCAATTGTTGGATGGCAGCAGTTTGTTGTCTACCCGTCTGTCCCGTAACAACTCTGCCAAAATTTCGCGCTCGTTTTAATTTACCTTCGCCTTCACGAGAGGAGTCCTTGTAAACTTGATAACCTTTTTTTACATTACTGATATAATTCGCTCCTCTATCAAGGAGCGCGGGCGCCAAATTAAGAAACAACACGCTTGGTAGTACACCCCCGGCGAGGATTGCAATACCTTCATCAGTCATACTCCCGGGTGCTTCTTCTCGAGCCTTACCAACACCGATGGCTGTGAAAGGAACGGCTACACCTTCCGCAGCTCCAGTCGATACAGGACGTCTCAGAGCAAGCGCATTAGCTTCTGCCAAAGCCATTCCGATTTTATCTACTGCTTTTTCTAAAATTGTTGGCTTCCTACCTCGTCCCGCCGCATAGTTTTTGAAAGCTTCTTCGGCGGCTTTTACATATGCTTGCGTGTATTTGTTCCCATCGGCGCCTTTCGTTAAGGCCTGTAACGATTTTTGAGCGACTATGGCATCATCTCCACCAAGCATAAAAGCTTTAGGTATATTTCTGCTCGCGTCCTTGAACAAAGATAAGGTTGCCGGAGTTCCCTTTATCAAATACGGCATCAATAGGTAAGGCGCTACTGCGGATCCTTCGACAGTCGCTTTTGCTTTTACACTGTCTTCCGGAAATAACATGTCGTAGTTTATTTCCCCAAAGATTTCTTGTTGTATTTCGTCACCGCCTATTTCGCCGGCAATGACTCCCCCCAAGAATGCAAGTCCTTGCCCGATACGCCCGGGGACACCCAGATTCCCCAGTGGACCAGCAGCTCTTGCAGCAACCATTCCGCCCGTTAATCCTGAGCCCCCACGTATAAGACCACGTGAGATTAAATCTTTCTCATCAAGACCTTCGTCACCTATAAAGCCAAGACCTTTAGTCGAACCCCTTAAATATTCCTCCTCAGTCATCTTACTAAGCATATCTTCGCGGTCGTGTTCATAATGGTTCATGACGAGATCGACTAAGTTGGTCTGGACCTTTCTTATATCTCCTTTAGACTTTTCGCCGGTTAAAGGGTCACGGAAATCTTGCCCGAAAGAAAAATACAATTGACTCATCATTTGTGGCGTAATTTCTAACACAGGCATGTCGCCCTTTATGGTTGGAACAGTCTCTATCTGCTCCGGGACCGCGCTAGTATCTACTGGTTGATCTTCAGTAAGGGTGCCTATTTCGATCGCCATTTTTAATTAGCCCCATCCTGCTGATTGCGTTGTTGATTTACCGATTCCCTCATTTTATTTTGTAGATCTGCCAACGCTTGAGCTCCTGCTTTGTCAGTTGTACTCATAGAAGTTCGCCCATAAGCATCCAAATAAGCAAGATATCCACCTCGAAGTTGTTTTAATGAATACAAATTGCCTCTAAGCGTGCTCGTCTGCTTTGCGTCTAATGGGCTGCCGGGATCGTCTAAAGAGACCTGTGTTCCTTTTATTACGTCATCGATCATGCCTACTATCGCTCTAACCTTGGATGCTGCATCTTGTGGCCCGGTGAAAAAGCTGGCTGGATCAGGCACTAAGGCCAGTAAAAGTTCTAATTGCCTAACGCTGTCGCGTAATTCAGCGTTTTGCTGAAACTCTTGAACTAATCTTGTGTTCAGCGTTTCTGTTGCAGTTATAGCATCTTTTGTAGCCTTAAAAGGTGCATCCAGTGTGACCATTTCTGCCAATACGTTTGTAAAAGCAGCTAACTTGGCGGGCGTGCCGAATGCTATATTTGGATCGTCAATGTTGTTCAAAATCTCACTATACAAATTATCATTTTGATTTGGGGTTGCTGACTCTGATCCTGTTTTATTCGCCTGCCCCAACGTTATATTTGGAACAGTGAACCCACTTGTTTTTCTCGCTCTAATAGCGCTTTCAAGTTCTATGGACAGTGGATTACCCGGGACTTGCTTGTAATTTTTATTTTTTTCGTCCCAGACGGTCTTCGGATTATTAAAGTAAGCAATAGCTTGGTTGAACTCCAAAGTTTGCTCTGGAGTCATTGTGCCACTCGCGTACCTTCCTAAAGCATCAGGGTCAGAGATAAGAGTCATGATTCGCGCATCGGTGCTAGATCCAAGCCTAGTTAAATTAGTCGCGACTTGTTCAATAACAAGTTTCTTATTCTTGTACTCTCTTTCAAAAGCATTATTCTCGGCTTCCATCTTTTGAGCCTCTTTTTGTAATTCTATCTTTTGTTGGCCTTGAGATGAATTAATTGCCGCTTTGATGGCATCTAGCTCCAAACGACGGCGGCTAAGTTCATTTTCATCAGCGGCTAATGTTTCTTTTAACGCATTGTTTGTATTATTCAGTTCTGTTGCTTGTTCATGCGCCTTATCCATTTTTGCTAGCTCGTACTGGTTTTTAACACCCAATTTATTTAAGTCAATATTGGCCTGCAGAGTCATGTTTTCCGCCTCGAGTCGGTTCCTCAAATTTATGTCGTCTTGCCCTTGCAAACCTTTGAGCTTTTGCAACTCTAGGGCGTTTTGATTTTGCATTATTTCGAGTGACTGCCTATTGACTGATTCAAGGTTTGCTAATTCTATTCTACCTAGTTGCTTTTGCCGCTCTTCTGCTTGCCGGCTTATTGCTTCTTGTTCTGCGACTGTTCGGGCTTTCTCCCTTTCTTGGATAGCTTTTGTTTTTGCTGTTAC
>CAACVD010001646.1_pt1 | contig 10691 bp, 10 predicted proteins | sample 2381771 | NCBI WGS metagenome assembly CAACVD01 (sample SAMEA5211965, study PRJEB30684) | marine metagenome | biome: Marine; feature: Epipelagic; material: Water | collected 2015-10-15 | depth 15 m | reverse complement strand
ACCATTACTAGCTTTAGTGTTGATATTAGTATTAGCTGTGTCTATTTGTGTTTGAATTGCACTTGTTACTCCGTTTAAATAACCAAATTCAGTATTATCTACAGAACCATCATGTATTAAATTAGCATTTAATCTATTACTAGCGTCTATTGTAGCTTGCTTACTGTCTATTTGAGTTTGAATAGCTGAAGTTACACCATCCAAATATTGAAATTCTGTATTAGATACATTACCATTTGCTATTTTTGTAGCATCAATAGCTGCTGCAGCTTTAATATCAGCATCAACTATATTAGTAATTGTATTGTTATCTGAATCTATTGTCTTGTTTGTTAAAGTCTGAGTGCCAGTTAGGGTTGCAACTGTTGAGTCAATATTTAAAGTTACTGCTCCTGAAGTACCACCTCCTGATAATCCTGTACCTGCTGTTACTTCTGTAATATCACCTGTTGGAACTGTAGCAACTTGTGCATCTACATAAGCTTTAATAGATTGTTGAGATGCAACTTTAGTAGCTGAATCAGATGCCATATTATCTTCATCTAAAAACGCTGTACCACTTAAACTTGTATTAAGTACTGGACTTGTTAATGTCGGACTTGTTAAAGTTTTATTAGTTAAAGTTTGTGTTCCTGTAAGTGTAGTAACTGTAGAATCAATAGCAATATCATTTGCATTAGCAGTAATACCTGTACCACCAACAACATTTAATGTTACATCACCTGTTGTTCCACCGCCTGTTAAACCATCTCCTGCAACAACTGAAGTAATATCTCCAGTAGGTACTGAAGCTACTTGAGCATCTACATAAGTTTTAATTGCTTTAGCTGATGCTAATGTATCATCTGAAGAAGATACTGAATTAATATCTGTATCTAAAACTCCTGATTTTAAATTATCAACTTCAATGTTAGATACTGTATTACTATCTACATCAATTGTTTTATTTGTTAATGATTGAGAACCTGTTAATGTTGCAACTGTAGAATCAATTGCAAATGTCATTGTTTGTGCAGAACCTGAAGTATCAATACCAGTTCCACCAGTTAATGTTAATGATTGTGAATCTAAATCAATAGATTGAGAACCACCACTATCGCCTGAAAAATCTAAATCACTAGCTGTTACTTGTGCATCAACATAAGTTTTAATTGCTTTAGCACTAGCTACTGTATCATCACTTCCTGAAACTGAACTTAAATCTGTATCTACATCTGTAATAGCTGTAGCTGAACCAATTACTAAACCATCTAAAGTTACATTACCATCAAAGTATGCATCTTTAAATTCAACTGAGCTTGTTCCTAAATCAATATCATTATCTGTTATTGGAACAATAGCTCCATCTTCTAATCTAAATTGTTGAGTAGCTGTTCCTGATACATCAACATAAAATTCAATATGGTCATTTGTTGTATCAATTAAAATTTTATTTAAAGGTGCAGTTAATCCTGCATCTCCAATTAAACCAATTACTGGACCTTCGGCTGCAGTACCATCATGTTTGTGTCCAGTTGTATTATTAAATGCTGCTAATAGTTGATTGTATTCATTATTAAATAATGACGCTGATATTGTATCACCATCATTAATAGAACTTTGTCTAATATATCCTGCCATATTATCTTCTTCCTCCTGCTATAAATGAAACAAACATTCCGTTAACTGAGTAAGGTGCATTTGTATCATTACTAAAAAATTTAAAGTTATTAGAAAAACCACTTCCTGTTACTAATACTCTTTTACTTGGTAAAGATGTTGCTCCAAAAATTACTGTTCCAAAAGTAGCTGAACCAAATAAAGCTGCTGAACTTAAATTACCAACATTAAAATTTCCTGGTTGTGGTACTTCAGAGTTTTCAAAGTCGTATCTAATTCTTAATTTTAAATCGTTTTGTATTCCTTCAGGTTCAATATTTGCTTTAATAGCATATAAACTTTTTCTTAAACCATTATCACCATAATCCATATCAGGTGTTTGAAATTCTGCTTCTACATTCGAACCATTAAAACTATCACCAGTATCATGTTGAAATACAAAACCTGATTCATCAGCATGAAATATTTTTTCTGTGCCTGAACTATTTAAATCTGATGTACAAAATTTAACAGGTAAACCTTTTGTTTCACTCCATTCAAAAGCAGGAATACCTTCTGCACTATATTTAAATGTTCCTATCAATCCTTTTTGTCCACTATCTGCTTGACCTGATTGATAATAAAATAATCTGTATTGACTTCTTTCTCTAATAACAATACTTGATAAAGTAAAACTACCAATGTTATTTAATAAATTATTTATAACTGGTAGAATTTTTCTACTAATAGAACCTAATTCTACGTCATCAATTCTAGCTGTACCAGCAACTGTTCTTAATCCATCAGGTGCTAGGAAGATTAAATCTCCACCTATCTCCTGAATAGAGTTGCCACTTACACAACCTATATTTTTAGTTACTGATTTAATTATAGGAGTAGAATCAAGGTTTGTCAACTCATATATACTATTTTTACAAAATATAATAAGTGAATTTCTAAACACTTTTATCCCAGTAACTACATCACCTACATCTATAGAACCAGCAGAAGAACCTTCAAAATCCCAAGGTTTTAATCTAGTACTATAATATACTACACTTGGTGCTGTTGAATCTCCTGAAACTATTAATCTTTCTGCAAATTTTTCTATAAATTTACATTTAGATGGAGCTGCTCTATCTAATTCTAAAAAATGATAACCACTAGAATCTATTTGAAATTCAGCAATTTTATTTGTACCATCAACAAAATATATAGAACCTGAAGTACCTTCTGATTCAAAATTTACAAACTGTACATTTGATTGATTAGTTCTAACTATTGTTGTAGCAGCAGCTAAAGAACCTGAAGCTATTCCACTTTTACTTAATGTTAAACCACTTCCTGTTGTTTTTGCATTTATATCAATAGTTAAAGATGTATCACTTTGTATAGATAATATATGATAATAATTACTATCAATTTTAATTACATCATTAGCTGAAAGATTTGTAGTAAAAGTTGTACTATTTCCTGTAACAGTTGCAGAACCTGATGTTATACTTACTGTTCCTGAAATATTAGTAAATGTATTTTTATTTATTTGAACATAAGATGTACCAGTACTGCTCCAATATAAATCATTATCTTGTGCAACTAATACTCCATCATTATAATTTTTTATTCCATGAATTACATCTGTTGCTGTTCCTGATGGAACTACTGCACTACCACCACCAAATTTTGTATAACCACTTATTCTTCTATAACCACCTGTAGTAGATGATTCAAAGTTTTGTAATTTAGTTGCTGCACCTGGAGTTCTAAATAAGGCATGAGAACTAGATACTAAATCTAATCCACCTTGTACTGTAATGGAAGCTCCTTGTGTTGGCATAATTTATTCCTTAATATAAAAAAGCAAAACGAACATCTGACATATATTCAGGTTGAGGTGAATTTAATTGGTCAGCCATTTGTTGTAAACCTTTTTTATATTCGTCTAATGCTAATTGTGATTGTGCAATGTTATCTTTAAATTGATAAATATAATATCTAGCTCTTGCTAGTAAAACTGTTTTGTATTGTTCAGGAAATAAAACTGTATCTGTATCAGCCGATAAAGCTGTAGGTCTATTATAAGCAAAGAAATAAATTCTATAAACTTTATCAGGTATTGGAGATAGTCCAAATCTTCTACCATCTGAACTTCTTAAAACTCTTACTGGAGTTCCATATGTTTGTGTGTTTGCTTTATTTGCTTCTTCTGCTTGAGCATAATTTTGTCTCCATGCAGCTAAAGTTGAGAATGCTAATTTATTAATTGAAAATGGTGCAGACTCTCCACTTACTCCTTCTGTTGTTAAAGTAAAACCATCCCAGTTTACTGAATCAAAATCTGAATCTACAGTAGAAGAACCTGGTTTTAATAAATACCATCTTGTTCCAGCTACAGTTTCTACAAAGTGATTACCATAATATTCATTTTGTGGTGCTGCAGTATGTAACCAAGACCATTCATCAACAGCATCTACTATATCAAAGTATGCTCTATTAACAGCATTTGTTACAAACTTTTGAATACCTAATGCACCTGATATAGTTGTAACTTCAGGTTCATTTATTTCAACCAGTAATTCATTAACCATTGATAAGTAAGTTTTAGCCATTTAACAATTCCATGCTCTTAAAGATTTATTAATTCTTGAATTAGGGTCTCTTGCAGTTTTCTTAGATGTAAGTTTCTTTTTCATTCCCTTCATCCTCGCACAAAAACTCTTTCTTCTCTTATTACCTTTAACTTTACTAGGTGCTTTAAGATTTCTTTTCTTACCTGTTTTTGTTCTACCCTTATTATATGATGCTCTACCTTTAGCATTTAAACCACCCTTTGGATTTTTTCCTTCTTTACGAGTCCATGCAGGTGAAGACATTATACCCATAGTAAATTATTTCTTTTTTTTATTTTTTTTAATAACTATAGTCATAGAACCACCATGACCATATTTTTTTCTTTTAACTTTTCCACCATGTTTCATCATGGGTTTTTTCTTCATACCATATCCAGGCATATTATTTCCTTTCTTTTAGATTATTATAGCGATAATAATAATAACACCTACAGCAACCACTTCCCATTTGTGATTATCTACATAGTGTTGAATTTTATTTTTCACTTTTTCTTTTATAAGTTTTAATTTTTCCATAATTTCCTCCGATTTTAAAGTGAAGGGGTATATTTCAACCCCTCCACAAATAGTTTAGTATATATTAATACTATAACTCTATTAGTCGATTACGTAAATAATCTTACCAACAGCGTCAGTTCTTAATACTTTTCTTCCCCAAACCATTAGTCCTCTCACAATATCAGCGAAAGTATCTGTGTCTCTAACTGATTCCACTTTGTTCATTGCAGATGCAGCAGATGTTGCTGAAATGTGTCCGAATAAAGCTTCAGGTGCAGTTGCTGAACCAGCAGGTGAAGCACCAGATAAGTCGTTAGTAGGAACATTAGTAGATTTGTACATAGAGAAACCTCTAAGTTGTCCAGATGCAACCAAACCATTTCTAATTGAACCTTGACCTGCGTTGAAGTCAACAGTTAACAATTTAGAAGCTGTGTTTGATAGTACATTGTAAAACTCAGGGTGAGCTACGAACCATCTACCTTCTTCTGGTACTGAGTTGACATCTAATTCTTTAGCAGCAAGTGCCATTTGATTTAGAGGGTCTACTTCACCAGAAGCGAATCCGATATCAATCGGAGTTCCAGTTGTTCCCATTCCAGTTGTTACTCCAGCACCTGCACTAATAGCTGTAAGGATATTACTATCCATTGCATCTCTTAGTTTGTATGCAGCGTTGTCTGAAGCAATAGCTTGGAAATTAACATGCGAGAATCTTCTTTCTAAATCGTCTAATTTGAAAGAAAATGATTTCGCTTGGTCAATTGTAAGAACAAGCTCTTGGTCTGTTAGGTTTGTTGAGTTAACTGTTAGACCTCTTGTATAGTCATTAACAGTTATTTGAGGCTCTTTGATAATATTTACTGTATCTCCGAAGTTTGCAATCTCACCCATGTAGTCGGTGTTACAAACTGCTTCTGCTACAGCAGCTTTTCTAAGAGCTATTTGTACTTTTTTGGAGTAGATTTCAGGAATAAAGAAACCATTCGTTTGACCTGATACACCCGTTCCAAAGTTGTACGTTGAACCACCAGCAAATTTTGCCATGATTTACTCCTTTGTTTTTAGTTGTTAATAAAAAATAGAAAAGTTAATTACTTAACTCTTCCTTCACGTTGAGCTTTAACAATATCTTTTTCATATTGTATGAACTCTTCGTCTGACATATTTTGAATATCAGCACGATTGAAGATAACTTCCTTTGATTCAGGAGTTTGAACTTGTTCATTAGTTTTAACTAATAAGTCAGCTCCATCATTACTAGGAGATTTCTTCTCGGTTTTTTTATTTACACCAAGTCCTCGGTCCTTCTTATATAGGTCAATTGCTCTTGCAGCAAGTGTGCCATCAGAATTATTTTCATATATCCATCCTCTAATTTCCAATGGTTGGGTATTAGCCCATTCGTGAAAATCATCAGATTCTTTGATTTGCTCAAAGTCAGGATGATATTTTGAAAGTTGTAATTGAGCTTCTCTTTGTTGTAACGTAGAGTTAGCTTTCTTTAAACCTTCTAATTCATCTTGCATACTTTTTATCTCGCTTTGAGATTGCAAGTGAGATACTGTTTCTACAACTCCATATATGTCAGGGTAGTCTTTCTTAAAAGAGTCTAACTCTTCTTTAGATTTTGGTGGAGTATATTTAGGTCGGTTATCCCTTAATTGTACTTTAAGGTCTGCCTCGCTTTTTTTCCACTCATTAAGACTTCTGTCATAATATCGTTTTAGGTCATCATATCTCTTTTTATAATCGACCTTCTTATAAGGATTAGCTTCTACATTTAATGCAGAATCTTGAACCTTATCCGTAGTGGCTGAAGTATTTTCGGTAGAATCATTAGGGTTGCTATTTTTAGCAGTAGCTTCTGATTCATCTCTTTTACTTGCAGGGTCAGGCACAAACAACCCACTATCAGCATGTTTAAGTTCTGTAGGCATTACTGTTTCAGTATGCCAAGACTTTCTCATGTTGTATGGATTTGCTTGGGCTTCTTGTTGTCCTTCTTCGTTCTTCTTTTTCATGTGTCCTCCTTTAGGGCTTCTTAACTTTACGAAGGTAGCTAAGTTGGATTTATTATTTGAAACGAAGCTACAAGGGCTTCTATTTCTAGAAGGTAGCTTGTCTATCTAGAGAGTTCCTTATCTCTCCAAATTCTGTTATACTGTTTCTTGTTCTTCTTCTTGTATTTGAACACCAGCATCATAAGACTCTTCTGCGTCTTTCATCATCTTTCTTAATTTATCAACACCAAGATGTTTTACTGCTTTCGCTGTAAATACAAACTCACCATCTGATAATAATGCTGGGATAGAGTCTGAAGTTCCTGTACCTGGTCCTTCTACTTCTCCATCATCAGTAAATTCTGTTGCGACTAATTTAGGAATGATAGCTTCTAATTCAGGGTGCATTTCAACTGCTTCATCTAATACAGTTTCTTCTTCCTCTGATAAAGCAGATGTATCTATGATAGCATCCATTCCTTCTAAATCTTCATCTGTAATCTCTTCATTGTCCATGTCTTCATCCATACCAACTGGTTTTTCTAATATAGACTCTTCCATATTCATTGGCATTTCTTCGACCATGTCGCCTTCTGCATAAGCTTGATAGTCAGGTCTTTGGTCATACTTACCTTTTTCAATTCCTATCATACCACCTATAGCAGCTTTAACTTTAGTTAATTTATTTTTTAATTGTTGTATTTCATTATCAATTTTTGATTTAGTAGAAGAGTCAGCAGTAACTTCTTTTATATCTTCTAACTTATCAATTCGTTTATTAATTTCAAAATCTTTAGCAGCTTTCATATCTGCTACTTTAGGTTTTGGTTTTAAATCTTCAATATCAAATTCTTCAAAAGTTTCTTGGTCTAAGACATCATCCATCTCATCTTTACTTACTCTTAAACCTGTATTATATTTTTTTCTTTTTAATAATCCACCCATAGCTTTTTTAATAACTCCTTTTCCAATTAAAATATCTTTTTGTGTTATATCTCCACTACCATCTAAATCAGGGAAGGATTCTCCACCTTTATTAAATCTAGTTCTTGAAGGAGACATCATTCTTGATGGCATTCCTTTTCTTGCACTCATTGGAGTGTTTACATCATAAGGTGTAATACCCATATCTTTTTTATCTTCCTCTTTTTTAATAAAAGGAGGCATAGACATAAGTCCACCTGTAGCCATTTTCTTTGCTTTAATTTTTTTCATAAGTTTCCTCTATTCCAATTATAGAAACAATAAACTAATATGTCAACACTAATTTATTTTAGCTATATCTCTTACGTTATTGGGTAGGTTCTTCAACTTGTCCAGTAAATTCCATCTCCCCTGGCATTGGTGTATTACCTGGTCCGATTGGGCTTTCGCCATTTCCTGGGTTGTTTGGTCCTGCATTTTCTGCAGGTATTCCTCCATTACCTTCCATTGGTCCGAGTTCACCAGGGATAGGAGCTTGAGGGCTAGGTCTTTGGTTAACATTTTGTTGTCCTATTATTTTTGCGTAAATTTGTGCTTCATCTTTTGTATTCATTATTTCTTCAGGGTCTAAATCTAATGAGTGTGCTAACTCTTTTATAACCTCTGACATTCTAACGAATGGTGCAATAGCAGGATTCTGTACTGTTTGTAAGAACATAGTTAGTCTTTGACTTCTAACTTCTTTCTTCATTAAACTAGAAGAACCTGTTGCTTTAATTTCTAAATCACCTTGTATTGGTAAATCACCTTCATAGAATTGCATATTCCATTGGAACATTGATTCACCTAATGGTTTAATTAATTGGTCATCAATATTTTTAATTACTGTTTTAATATTTAATGATGCTGCTCCCATTAACATTGACATACCTGATGCTGTTCTAGTCATACTTTGAACACCAGTTTGTCCATGTGAATAAGATGGTAAACCTGTTGATTCATCTGCAAGTTGTCTAAACTTATCAAACATCTGCATATTTTCTACTGCAGTATTTGGAAACTTCAATCCATAAATAGATTGTCCAGGTACACCTGATTGTCTTTTAAATATTTTACCAGGAAATACTTCCATAGTTTGATTAGATGCTAAAGCAGATTCATCTACATCAAATACTAAGTTACCAGCTAATGCTAAATTATCAATAGCCATTCTTGCATGACCATTCATAACTTGTTGTGCATCATCCATATTTTCAGGAACACCAATACCAAAAAATGTATATGGATTTTTTTCATATACAAAAGCTTGATAAGGAGTTCTAAAAGGTTTAAATGGATTTTCTACAATTCTAATTACTTTATCTCTAACCATCCAAACATTTACTTGAACTTCTGCTGAATCTTCTATATCTTCATCAAGTTGCAATCCTTCTTCTCTTGCACTCATTGCGTCTATAGTTCCCCAATATTCTAAAACTTCATATCTATAATTTTCTATATCTGCATATTGAGATTTTTCTAAATCAATATCTGTTTCCCAAGATTTCTTTTCATACTTAGCTCCCATTTTAATACATTCTAAAATTTGTTCTCTATTAAAGAATGGTCTGTTAGCTAAATCTAAAAATTGAGATTTGTTTAATCTGTGTCTTTGAATAACATATTCTGCTTCATTCATGTTTCTAGCATTTGGGTCAGGGTAAAAATCCCATACTGAAACAAATTCTACTCTAGGTACTTTTACAAATTCAGGTTTGTATTCTCTTGCTGTACCATTTCCTGTTGAACCATATTTGTGTAAAGTTTTATTATATGTAAATGGTCCTTTAATAATTCCTGTTCCTAATAAACAAGATTCAAAAATAGCATTTCTTAATTCAATACTACCATTTGATTCTTCTATTTGGTCATGTATTAATTTTTCTAATTGTCTAGCTGCAATCTGTGCAGGTTTAATTTGAGGCATTTCAGGTGTAGGAGCAGGTCCTTCTGATAAATTTGCCTCTTCGTATTTATCTTCTAAGCTACCTAAAAAGTTTTCATTTAAAGATTCAAATGTTGCACCTTTTGGTAAATCTTTTCCATCACCAGGAAAACCTAATACTGAACTAGGAGATGGTGATTGAGGCATTTCACCTGGAACAAAATCAGGATTACCTTCTATGTTTGGAACATTTTGATTAATACCTGTTTGTTCTTTGAGAGGATTAAGATGAGCATATTCAGCTACACCTTCAGGTACTCTTGTTTCTTGAATAGTTAATGGAAATTTATTAGCACCAAATAAAACATCTATTAGTTGTCCATAAGCTGCTAAAACTTTTGTCTTAGTAACTTTAACAAAGACTCTAGATTTTTCATGGTCTCTAAAAGCTACATTCTTAAAATATCTACCACGATAATTATGAAAAGCTTGAAGCCATCTATCTTCATCATCTTCTCTAGTTGTTTCTGCTTGATAGAATTTGCTTTTAATATTTGATACTAATGCAGAAATTTTTTCTTCTTCCTGCAAGTCTTGAACATCCTTAATAGGATTTTTATATGAATCGTATGTAGCCATAAACCTTTAAGTCCTTATTTTGTTCGATACTTATAATAATACAAGTTTTATTAAGACTTGTCAACTATCTTTTTAATATCCATGATAACCGAAGTAGGTATGATAGTAACATTACCTAGCTCGTCAATATCTCCATCATCATCTTCAGCATAGTCTCCAAAGATTCTAGTCACGCCTTTTGTTTGACTTAGTAGATGTCCTTTTGTAGTACAGATAGGTAAATTCATCTTTTTAGCATCTTCAATAGATAGCCAAAGCGACTCACTCATTATGTCATACCATTTTACAACTACTAAAGGATAATTAGATATATTATATTTATCACCACTTTTTCGTTTAACTTTTAATATTTTTCTCTTCGTTCCTCTTATCGTCATCAGTTTTTGCCTTACCTTCAGGTTTAAAATCGCCTTTCCCTTCTATCTTTGAACTAGCTGCCCAATCAGTAAATTGGTCTTTGTAGCCTCCGTTCTCAGAATAGCGTGTTATGTTAAT
>CAACVD010001645.1_pt1 | contig 10691 bp, 18 predicted proteins | sample 2381771 | NCBI WGS metagenome assembly CAACVD01 (sample SAMEA5211965, study PRJEB30684) | marine metagenome | biome: Marine; feature: Epipelagic; material: Water | collected 2015-10-15 | depth 15 m | reverse complement strand
ATTGCAAGTAGGGGCGGATTATGTTATTGATTGGTCAAATAATATAATCGCTAAAAACTAGGCGCGGTTTGTCCACACTTTGTCCACGCCACCCGCTAACCCGCGCTGTCTATAAGATACCGTCAGGCTAACAGCCTAAGCCTCAATGCAACGAGCCTTTGTCCGCCGCCAAATCAGCCTCGCGTGCGCGTAGTTCCGAAGGTAGAGCTGTATCACCCTCCAACCTGTCTTGCACCAACTTCAGCGCATCCACATAGCTTGCCTGCGCGCCATGATCCACATTGATGCGATCACCAAACGACTTCGGAGCCATCCTTGCAGCGCTCCACTTCAATCCATCAATCGCAGCCCGAAGCATTGCTGAGTCTTTGTATTTGCCCTGTAATCCAGCCAGAGCAACCTCTGCGACCAACTCACCATAGTAAGTCCCGCGATCCTCTTTTGCCTGCTCATAAGCCGCTGCAAACGTGCTATCCGTCTTGACCCAGCTTTCGATGGTTTTACTGCTTGGCATACCGTCCAGGCGACAAGCCTGCGCACAGCTTCGACCATTGCGGATGTAATCGAGGAACTGCTCGACCGTTTCCGGTGTCTTTTTACTGTTCGTCTTGTGAGGTCTTGCCATTACTTAACTCGCCAAATGTCTGTCCTGATGCCTCATGCACCGCATCCTGTCCTGTGAAGTCCTGCCAACGTTTCACGATCACATCGACATACTTTTCATCAAGCTCCATAATGCGAGCGTCTCTAGCTGCCTTCTCCGCAGCGATCAATGTGCTGCCCGACCCACCAAAAAAGTCGAGGACAATGTCATGTCCCTTGCTGCTGTTGAGAATAGCCTCCTCAACCAATGCAACCGGCTTTTGTGTTGGATGCACATAATCCTTCTGCACATCCCGACCGATTTGCCAGACGGTTGTTTTTGTCCTGTCATCGATGAAAAAATGTTTACCAGCGCCTTCTTTCCACCCATACAAAATTGGCTCATGTTGCGCACGGTAGTCCTGCCAGCCCATGCCTGCAGATTGTTTGACCCAAATAATTGTGCAGCTTTTATAAAACGGCACCTCAAACGCTAACTCAAAGGCAACTTTTTCTTTTGTTTTGCCGTCAGGATGACATACATAAATCGCAGCGAGTGGCTTCATCACTGACAAATAACTGGCAAATACATCAGCTAAAAACTCATCAAACTGATCATTCGACATTTTGTCGTTTTTAATTTTACCAAGATTGTTTTTGCCACGACCAGAGTAGTCAACGTTGTATGGTGGATCGGTGAAAACCATGTCCGCCATTTGACCATCCATCAAAAGATCAACCGCCGTTTGATCAGTGCAATCTCCACAAACCACACGATGCTTTCCCAGCACCCAGACATCACCCAGCTTGCTGACTGGATCATCTGGCGCTTCTGGAACTGCATCCTCATCGGTAAGGCCTTCTCCAACCTTCTCGCTCTCAGCAAGCAGCTTGTTTACCTCATCCCCATCGAAGCCTGTGAGGTCAAGGTCAAAGCCCTCTTCAATCAAATCAGCGATCTCGACCGCAAGCATATCGTTGTCCCAGCCAGCATTGAGAGCCAGCTTGTTGTCAGCGATCACATAAGCGCGTTTCTGAGCGTCTGTAAGCCCTGTCAAAACGATTGTTGGCACGTTGGACTCGCCCAAGCGTTGTGCAGCCTGTAAGCGCCCATGACCGGCAATGATGCCGTTGTTTTCATCGATCAGGATCGGATTTGTCCAGCCAAACTCTTTGATGCTGGCGGCAACTTGTGCCACTTGCTCATCACTGTGTGTGCGGCTGTTTCTGGCATAGGGCGTGAGGTCAGTCACGCTTTGCCAGCGAACATCGAGTCCTCGCATTGAGTTATCTCATGATTTATGGGGAAAAATTCTATTATGACCAATCAATAACATAATCCGCCCCTACTTGCAATAGTATGCGCATATTAGTTGCATAATATACCTAATAGGCATAATATGGGCATATTCACAGCGATGGAGGGAATTATGTGGATTTATCTCAGAGAGTTGATTGCGACCCTTGCATTCTTTGGCACATGGGCAGTCGTCTGCACCTTTTTCTTTGCCATGATGACATGAGCATCATTGAGGTTCTTGAATGGCCTGAGTTGGGCTTCCAGCCGAAAGCAGAGTGCGAGCATTGCCTTGCAAAAGGCGGTGATCTCGCTGGCTGCTGGGAGTGTGAATATAAAGGCTATCGGTCACTGACTGAAGAGGAGGAGGATCTGCTTGACTGATCCCTTTAAGTTGGCTGACCGAAACACTCAGATTAGTTTTAGCGGCGGCAGAACATCTGCATTTATGTTATATGAAATATTGAAAGCAAACGATGGTTTGCCTGACAACGCCGTCGTCGCTTTTCAGAACACAGGCAAAGAAATGCCGCAGACGTTAGACTTTGTTCAGCAAGTGTCTGAACAATGGAACGTTCCTATCGTGTGGCTTGAGTATGACATCACAAATGAGGGTAAAAACTCTTTTAAGGTTGTGAACCATAATAGTGCGAGCCGAAACGGTGAACCATTTGACAAGCTGATTGATAAGTATGGGCGACTGCCTAACGCAAGGTTTCGTTTTTGCACGGGCGTGTTAAAGATGCAAACCGGCCAGAAATATTTGAAGTCTTTGGGCTGGAAACATTGGACAAATGTTGTTGGCATCAGAGCTGATGAACCACGACGCCTCACAAAAAAAGCTGAAGGTAATATAGACTTGTTTTATCCTTTAGGTGAGGCTGGAAAAACAAAGCATGATGTCGAGGCTTTCTGGGCAGCGCAATCATTTGATTTGAACCTGCCTATATTCAATGGCAAGACAATGAAAGGTAACTGCGACTTCTGTTTCCTAAAAAGTGAGGCGACTTTAGCTATGATGGCGAGGGAACATCCAGAATTAGCTCAATGGTGGATTGATGCGGAACGCAGACTACAGAATAGGTTTGAACGCAACAGAGACATGGCTAGTTTAGTTGAATTTGTTTCTCGACAAAAGGATTGGGTGTTTGATGAAGAGGGTTACTTTTGTCAAGCGGACGGCGGAGAATGTACTGGTTAACGATCATTCAGATGCTTGAACGCATACTCAAGATCATCTAAACAGATCCTCAATATTTCGGGTGCGGCCTTTGGGTTGCGTCCGTTTTTTCTTGCCCACTCTGCTGCGGACATATCGTGCAGCACGACATCTTCAACGCAGCCGAAGCTCTCCCGCCCCATGCGGCGAGCTATCTTGCAAAACGCCGCAAAGCTATCAGACGCATGTTCTGTCATGTTTGTGTTGCTGCTAGGCGGAGTCCACTCCATTTTGCCTGTCATCCGCTGCACCCGGCCTGCCGCGCGATAGATGCGCAACAGATGCTCCGCAGCCGCATGCTGATGCGAACTGATATGCTTGTGCTTCAGATAATAATCAATCCAAAGCTGATCTGTAACTCTGATACGTTTTTTGCCAGCCTGGCGTGTCTCTACCTCTTCGACAGAGTGCTTTGCGAGAAACTCAGGTGTTGGCAATATCACATCAGGTTTATCCATCAAGCCACCCCGCCTCTAATGCCACGCTGATCACGTCCGGTCTGTTCTTGCGATACCAGTCCGGCATTGCATCGAACTTTGCTTTGAACTCTTCCTCTGTTTTCGGCATCCAGCGTTGCGCCACTCCGAAGTTCTCACGCGATTCCACCGGCGCATCTTCGACATCATCCCAGCAACCCCCATTGAGCCACGTCTGCGGATGCTTGATATATTGCGGTTCAATGCCCTTGCGTTTGACCAACTCTGCGTAGGCTTTCATCCCGCTGATAAGCACATCTGGCTCTGTATCCTTCACAGCTTTTTTCCAAGCCTTCAGCGCATGCTGTTTGCCCACCTTTTTCGGAGAGGCTTCCCAAAACAAATCGAACATTTTGATGGTATTATTATAGTTTAATATAGTTCTATTGTTAGGGTGACTTATAAGTGTCACCACCCCCCCGACATCTTGGGTGTCACCCCCACCCCCCGATTTTGTCACCCCCCGACACAGTGTCACCCCCTCTAGCTGGGGCAAATTGTATTTATTTGTGCCTCTTGTTTTGGGGTCTTTTGAGTGCGTTTGAAGGACGCTCACCATCCCGATCTCTTGCAAAAATTGTATCTTTCGCTGAACCGTTCTCTCCGAACAATCGGCAACCTGTGCAAGCCACTTTATGGCTGGGTAAGCGTATCCAAACTCTGTGTTGTATCTATCGGCAATTCCAATCAACACCAACTTGGCAACGCTATCATTGAGCTTTTGCTCAAACGCCCACGTTACGGCCTTTATACTCATCGCAGTTCTCCCATTTCACTCAACTCATTTTGAGGGACAAAATATGCGAGGCCATGTCCACCGTAGTTTTTTTGCCAATCTTTCCGCTTCGCATCAGCGGCCTTAATCCATCCCTGCACCCGATAGTCTGGTGCGTGTCCGGTCACTAAAATAAAAACCCTTTCATCATCGTCATCATCCCTAACGATAAGGTCATAATCATGACTGCTGCGCGTCCTGACTTCCCAGCCGGTGCTGTCAATATCGCCGCCCGATTTATAGGTGTTGATGCCCCCGCCCCAATAGCGCCCCATGACCTTCGCCACCGCCACTTCACCGCAAGCACCCTCGATATGCGCCTGCCACTCACGACCGATTATCTTGCTCACAGACTTGCGTTTGATCGCCGACACTTGCCGAAGCATGCCGGTCATCGCGGCCTGCAACACCTCGTAATCTTTCAAGCGCACCTCAATCATTCGGGGCTGTTGATGAGTTGTTGCCATTCCTCACTCCCCTTGCAATGGTCACAAATCCTGTTCCCAATACCGGCGCTCATAAATTTGCGGCTGCATCGCAGGCAACTACGGCTTTTCGCACCGGTTTCCATAAACTCAATGTCAAAGCGCACACCGGTGTAATCCACCGAACATTGCTGCACCGTCTCATACCATTTGTCAGGGATGCGCCCGAAGAACTCACTCCAGCGCCGGACGCTGTCTCTTGTGATGCCACACCAATCTGCGATGCGGTTAATGCCAGTGGTGACAACCCCATCACCGATATGACTAAAAAGCGCGATCATATCCTGCTCTGAATGGTGACGACGTTGATGGACAACCCCAACTCCCCTCACAGCTTGCCACCGATCAAATCGCAGAAATCTTCGTAATCAATCACCGCAAGTGGCTTTTGCCGGTCAACACCAATAACCAGCACATCCGCGCCTTCGATGTTGTCGTAAATAAATTTAAACCCGGAAGCGCGCTTCTTTGCCTCCACTTCCCAAGTCGTCCGCCCTTGCTTAATGATCAGATCGTTTTTGAAGCCAGCAGCCGCGCCAGATAGCGGCACCCGATACGCCTCAAGGCCATGATCTTTTGCGGTGTTTACAAGCTCTCGCTCAAAGCGACCGCCCTTATCCCTCGACGCTTTTCCCATCGTGATCTCCAAAATGGTCTATCCAATCAACCAGCGTCACATCGCCTTCAGTCATCACATGGATTTGCATCATGCGCTTCCCCGAAGGCACAGACTTCTCATAAAGATATTTGTGAATGGTGGCTTGGCAGACACCAAGATCAGCCGCAAAGCGTTTTTGACTGATTTTATTCAACACTAAATATTGGCTTAATTTCATGACCCACCACTATATATGTGCATAATATGCGTTTTAGGCATAATAATAGTTCTGAACTGTCTGTCAAGATATGTGTCCTATATTCTTATAACTTGCGTTATTCACATATTTACTTAAAGTAAATAACTCGCAGTGAAAAAATAGAAAGGACTGTGCTATGAACCCTAAACAAACAAGTACGCCTTTGGGCAATTATCAATGGGTTAACCTTGTTAATGCCCCGCCAGAGCGTGGACAGACTAATTATTCGCAAATCCTGAAACGTGCAATTGCGTCAAAAGGGGTTAATTCACCACCACCAGTGGAGTTTGAAAATGTACCGCAACAATTTACGCACTTTACGTTCAGAGCGTAATGTAACTCAAGTTGAGTTATCAAAAGCCCTAAATATAGGGCAGGCTGAATACAGCCGGATAGAGGGCGGCAAGCGCAAAATATACCCTCACAAAGCCAAAATCTCAGAGTTTTTCAAAATATCTGAGTCGGATATTATTGAGACTTCAAATGGAAATGAGGTCGATAGGCCTGCATTATCACCCACCTTGCCAGTTTATGGCTTCCCACTTCCTGATGGAAAAGGCTTCGACTGGACTCAACAAATGATGAGCAAAGTGGACAGGCCTGAGTCTTGTAAAGAGCCGACTGCTTACGCTTGTTTTTGCTTTGGCGAATGTCTCAAACCTCAAATCAATAATGGTGATTTAGCATTTGTTGACCCAACACTTGAGGCACGTGAGGGTGGGCTGATAGTGTTGTGTTATAAAGCAAACGAAAAAAAGCGTGGCTTGCTTTGCCGTTATGTCGGCAAAAAAGGTGACGACGTTTTTGTTGAGTGGCTCGATGGACAGGAAGTTTTCAAAATAGATGATGTCCAAATTCATCCGGTTGTTTCAGTCAACTATGCCTTATAGAAATATTATGCGCATATTATTTGACATCTGATTATGCGTAATGGTAAAAGAGGGATATGGATTATCCCTTTTTTACTAAATTTCAGATGGATACAAAGTCGCTTGCAGAGCGATTTGGGACTGTTGGTGGCTCTGACATAAACGTCCTGGCATCTGGCGATGCTGAAAAAATCAACAATCTTTATATGAGGAAGCGGGGCGAGGTCGAGTCGGACGATTTATCGACCGTTTGGCCTGTGCTAATGGGGCATATCACTGAGGAGTTAAATCTTGAGTGGTGCCAGCTTAAAAACAAACTGGAGATCATCAACCGGCAGCTTGTGATAAAGGGCAAAAAGCACCCAATCATGCGCTGCACACTCGACGGTTCAATCAACAAATATCGCGGCAAGCAGGCCGTCATCGATGCCAAATACACTATGGGTCGCCCGAAAGCCGATGAGGAGTGGAAGGATGTCGTCCCACGCCTCTGCAAGCAATACAGTCCACAGCTACATTGGAACGCATATTTGCTGGAAGAATACACCGGTAAAAAGTGTGCATATGGCTTGCTGACCATCATCCGGGCAGGCAACGAGCCAACGCTGCACGAAGTCGAAATTGACCCCAATTATCAGGCAGAACTGATCGGCCTTGCGACTTACTTTATGGGCTGTGTTGATTTGGGTGTGCCGCCCCACGAGATCGTGGCGAGCGAGGCACCGGTGCCGCATGACGAAACAATCCCTGTCGATATGAGCCAGACGCAGGCAGACCCGCGCTGGAAGCAGTGGGCAGAGGTCTGGTCGCAAACTGTCGGGGCGATGGACGCTTGCAAAAAAGCCGAAACAGAAATCAAAAAACTTGTGCCAAAAAATGCCAACCTTGCGTTTGGTCACGGCATTCAGGTGAAAGTCGCAAAGAATAAATCAAAGCGCATTGAGGTGATGAAATGAGTGAACTTGCAAAGGCAATGATCCGTTTCCACAAAGCCACTGCTGGTTTTGAGGCGGATAAAAAGGGGAACCGGTCGCAATATGCGTCAATCGGGGCAGTGATAAATAATGTCAAAGAGGCCGCAAAATATGGCCTGACATTTTCGCAGCCGGTGGACTTCGATGCGCAACATATATTTGTGCGCACGATTGTAATGCACGAAAGCGGTGAAAAGATTGAGAGCCGATACCCTGTCATTGTGGATGATTTCACTAACAATCAAAAGATCGGCGGCGCGATCACATATGCAAAACGGTATGCGCTGGCATCCATCTTTGGCACAGAAAAAGGTGTTGAGGACAGCGATAATGATGGCGAGGACAACGGCCTTTATAATGACGAAATAAAGCCAGAGCAAAGAGGTGGTGTCACTCCATCACCGGTTTCTGGTCAGGGTGACTCCGGCGGCTCCTCCCTGCCTGAAGAGTCACCCGCCTCTATCACGCCGAAGATAAAGCGCGTTACAGACCAAGAGTTGACTCCGCAACAAAAAGCGCTGGAGATTTTCATGGATAAAGTGCAAGGCGCTGGGTCACATGAGGCGTCTGTCGAAGTGGTGCGCAATTATGTGTCGAAGGCAAAAACGGTCGAGGGCGTGACGATGCTGTTTAACCGCCTCAAGCCATCAAGCGCGGACATGGTCAAAATATTTTCTGAGAAACAACATGAGTTTATGAAAGCCAAATCAGAGGAGATGAAAAATGGCTGAACAAGCAAGAGTAAAATATGGGGTCGATGAGTTGACCTTTTCCTTAAATGACAACGCCTCAAACAAGACTGAGGACTGGCATTCAGATTGGAATGGGAAGGTCGTGATTAACGGCGTGACCTATTATTTGAATGGATACCGCAAAAACGATCAGTGGATCGCCGGTCGGTTGAAAGAGGCACCGCAAAAGGATGCCCCTGTCGCAGCAGCGCAGCCATCACAGCCAGCAGCGGCAATGGACGATGAGATCCCTTTCTAGCATCGCAGAACGCTCAGATCACCCCTTGTTCGTTATCCCAAACGACGAGGGGTGTCTGATCGTTATCGGCACAAACCAAGCGCAAATGCAAATGACGCAGAAACAGATGTTTGAAAAGGGCATGGAGTTTTTGCGCAGATCGGCAGCGGCTGGTGGCAAAGAGGAAGAGTGACCAACGTGCTGCGAACTGTGTGCAGTGCGGGGTGCAATGTTTTTACAAGGACGACGGGTGGGTCATCAATGGGAAAAAAGAGTTTTTATGCAGTCTCGCTTGTTTCGATAAACGGTGGCGGCTGCATGACAAAATGGCAAAGGGAGAATTGTCGTGGGAAGATTTGTCTGGGTTGAGGACTCTATAACATCTGAAGGGTATGGCAGAAAAATATCGTGGAGTGGTCTGCTTGCTCAAAAAATGAAGGTGGGCGAGTCCGCAATGTTTCCAACGAGCAAGAGCGCATATCAGGTGCAGTGTTCAATCAGATATTTTCATGGGCAGGGTGCAGCAAAAGTTAAAAAGCACCCATTTTGCGGATGGCGCGTGTGGCGGATAAAATAATCCTTCGGTATGTTATCCACGCGCAAGTTGCAGAATATCGGCGCAAGGGCTGGGAGTTGGTCAACGACCTATCGTGGTGCCATCATGGGCGACATGCCACCGTTATGAAAGCACCCGCCCCGCAATCCGCTGAATGTCATCCGAACTCTGAGCCAGCTTCAGATCAGTAACCGTGTAGTGCTGTTCGGCGATGTTGCTCTTCTTTGAGTGACCCATCCGATACTTTCGGATCGATGCCGGAACACCATCCAACTCCATCTGCGTGTGATAGAACTTGCGGAAGCCCCCTATGCCTTTGAAGTCGACCTTTGCGTGTTTGCAAATGGTTTTCAGCAGCCCAGCCCAATGCTTCTGATCCGCCATGACGTTTGTTGCGGATGGGAAAACATATGTCGGTGAAGGGCATTGAAGGTGCCATTCCCGCATCAGCGCGATAAGGCTAGGCGGCAAAGGTATCGTGCGCACCCTAAACTCTGTCTTGGTCTCTTGCAGCGCCCCGCGATAACCTGTGCGGCGAACAGTGACGCTTCCCGATTTGATGTCCAAGCTATCCCAAAGCAACCCCTGCAACTCGTTTGCTGCGAGGCCTGTGAGGGCGGCAAAGCTAAACAGCGCCTTGCTATAGCTTGGCATGTCCAGAGCTAATATGTGGCGAACCTCGTCCGCCGAATAGCCGTCCCGATTGCCTACACCACCTTTGATGTTACGGCGGCTCTCTCTAGCGCAGGGATTGGAGAATACGATGCCTTTGTCGATTGCATATTTGTAGACCATGTTCAGCGAGTGGATAATGCTGCGCTGGGTCTTGGGCGCTTTGCCATCCAGCATCAGCTTGTCGATGAACATGTTGATGTCGCCCACCGTCACTTTATGGATCTGCTTGTCGCCAAGCACCGGCAAAACGTGGCGCTTCAAATGGCGCACATCGTTCTCATGGCTTTGAGGCCGGATACCTTGCGGCTTGCCAACAAACCCTTCACGATACCGCAAGGCGTCCATTGCAACCGATGCCAGGTTTGCTTTGTTTGCGTTGTGGATGCCAGCCGCAAGCTCATCACGCAGCTTCATCCAGCGCTTATGCCAAGCGGCAGGCGTTGGATCGCAGTAGACACGTTTGCGTTTACCAGCCAGATCGAAATACCAAATGATGCCTCGCTCTTGATCGGGATAGTTTGGTCGCTTCACAAACGTGGTTTTGAAGTCACCCTCTTTGTCGAGGGTGATCTCCACATCATTGACTCTGATGGTTTCCATTATGACTGCGCCTCCCAGTTGTAGACCTCTTCAAGGGCTGTCATAAACTCATCTCTTGCCACCAGCTGTATCTGGCTTGCGACAACGTCAGCGGGTAGCCCTGCGTTAACCAAGTCTTTTCTTGCTTTGGCGGCAAAGCTGACTGCGTCATCAAAAACCTCAGTCGCTTTTTTCATGCAGTTGAAAGCGCTGACGTGGAAGCATTTAGTCGAGTTGAAATATCGCAATTCGTAAAACATTGTTGGTCTCCCTACTTGATAAAAGCTGTATTGCGAATAAGGCCGTCGAATACCCCGTCCAAATGAACCGATAACTTTTCTGGGTGGTGGATTATATCGGCGACATTTGTAGGGTGTT
>CAACVD010001644.1_pt1 | contig 10694 bp, 10 predicted proteins | sample 2381771 | NCBI WGS metagenome assembly CAACVD01 (sample SAMEA5211965, study PRJEB30684) | marine metagenome | biome: Marine; feature: Epipelagic; material: Water | collected 2015-10-15 | depth 15 m | reverse complement strand
CATAATCTAATGAATACAAATAAATTGGTAATGGTATGGATGAAGGAGTAAACCTTGGTCCATTGACTACTGCTAAAAGATTAGATGAAATTGAAAAATTAGTTGATACAACAAAAAAAGAGGGTGCAGAAGTTTTAATGGGAGGAAAAAGACCGTCAGGTTTTAATAAGGGTTTTTATTATGAGCCAACAGTTTTTGACAAAGTAGAAGATAACTTTACGATTATGAAAGAAGAACCATTTGGCCCGTTAGTTCCCATGTTAGCATTTAAATCTTTTGATGAGGTCATTGAAAGAGCGAATGATAATGATTTGGGTCTATGTAGTTATCTTTATACTAACTCAATGGATAAAGCTAATAGAGGGTCTGAACTTTTAGAAACAGGATGTGTTGCTGTAAATACGGGTGCAGTAGCAATTGCTGAAGCGCCATTCGGTGGAATAAAACAAACTGGATACGGACGTGAGGGTGGATCAATGGCGATAAAAGATTATTTAAATGTAAAATATACTCATATGACCCTGTAATAGAAACTTTTTTAACAATATCAGATTCCAATAATTCATTTGAAATTTCTGCTGGATCACCAGATAAAAGATTTACAACACCATCAGGAACTCCAGCTTGTTTACAGATATCAACTAATTCCATGACAGCACCAGGAGTAATTACATCAGGTTTACAAATAACAGAGCAACCTGCAGCTAATGCTGTTGAAATTTTTCTTGCTGCTAAAACAATTGGAAAATTCCACGGTATCAACGCAGCTACTACTCCTACTGGTTGATAATAAACATGAACTCTAGTTTCTGGAAATCTACTTTGAACTGTTTGACCATAAATTCTTTTTGTCTCTTCTGCATTCCACTCAAAAATATCAGCTGCTCCTCCAACTTCACCAACACCCTCTGTCAAAGGTTTTCCAACTTCAAGTGTTAACCATTTAGCAAGAACATCTTTTTTTTCTCTCATTAAATCTGCTATTTTTCTAAGAACGTATGATCTTTGCCACGGAGTTGTATTGCTCCAAACTTTTAGTCCTTTTTCAGCAGACTTAAGTGCCTTTTGAACTTCAATAGAAGATGCTTTTGATGCACTACCAATTATCTCTTCTGTTGCAGGATTAATAACGTCATATGTTTCTTTTTTTTCTGACTGTTGCCATTTTCCGTCGATGAATTGTCCAAACTTGTTATACATAGTTTTTTTGGTTTACTTAGTTAGGTTTTTTAATTTATAAATATACTCAAATATAAACACCATACGAAAAAAAAATATACAAATTTTATGAAAAAAGTAACCCTCACCTGTGCTCATGCAATAGTAAAATATTTAATTTCACAAAAAATATTAATTGATGGCAAAAAGCAGCCATTATTTCCAGGAGTATTCGGGATATTTGGACATGGAAATGTTGCATGTTTAGGACAAGCTTTAGAAGAAAATCAAAAAGATTTACCAACATACAGAGGACATCACGAACAAAATATGGCTTTAACAGGTATAGGGTATGCTAGAGGAAAAAGAAGACAGCAAATTTTTATAGCAACTTCGTCCGTTGGACCCGGTGCAACTAATATGGTTACAGCCGCAGCTGTTGCAATGAGCAATAGATTACCAATTTTATTTTTACCTGGTGATACTTACGCGAACAGAGTGCCAGATCCAGTTTTACAACAAGTAGAACATTTTAATAATCCTGGAATTACAGCTAATGATGCATTTAAACCAGTCACAAGATATTTTGACAGAATAACAAGACCAGAGCAAATTATTCAATCTTTTCCAAATGCAGTTCAGACAATGTTAGATCCAGCTGATTGTGGTCCGGCATGTATATCTTTATGTCAAGATATTCAAGGACAGACATTTGACTATCCAGAAGAATTTTTTATAGAAAAAATTCACTCAATAAGAAGACCAAGACCAGATGATTTTCAAATAAAAGAAGCTGCTGAAAAAATTAAAAATTCAAAAAATCCAATTATAATTTCTGGTGGAGGAGTTTTTTATTCTAATGCAATGGAGGAATTAAGTAACTTTGCAATTAAACATAATATTCCTGTTACACAAACTGTAATGGGATATTCAACAATGAAAAGAGATCACTCTCATTATGCTGGTCAAATAGGGGGTCTAGGTGGAAAAAATACTAATGACCTGGCTAAAGAAACTGATCTTGCAATTGCAGTTGGAACGAAGCTTGCTGACTTTACTACAGGGTCATGGGCTAATTTTGAAAATGAAAACTTTAAACTTCTATCAATTAATGTTTCAAGATTTGATGCAAACAAACATTTAGCTCAAGCAGTAGTAGGGGATGCAAAAGTTTCATTAATTGAACTTTCTAAAGCCTTAGGAGATTGGAAAGCAGGTGATGAATGGAATCAAACATCTCAAAGAGAATTAAAAATTTGGAATGAACACATAGATAAAGAGAGCGCACCAACAAACCAAGAAATACCCAGCTATATTCAAGTAATCGGAGCTATTTATAGAAATTCAGATCCAACTGATATAGCAGTAACTGCTGCTGGCGGTCTTGTTGGTGAAGTTGTTCAGGTTTGGCGTCCAAAAGAATTAAACACACATGAAAGTGAATGGGGTTTTAGCTGTATGAGTTATGAAATCTCAGGTGCGTTAGGTATAAAAATGGCTAACCCAGATAAAGAAGTGATTTCATTTGTAGGTGATGGATCATATTTACTCAACAATACAGATATTTATTCATCAGTGATTACAAAAAATAAGTTAATTATAATTGTTTGTGATAATGGAGGTTTTGCAGTTATCAATAGACTGCAATTGTTTAAAGGTGGAAAAGAGTTTAATAATTTATTGAAGAGTTCTAAAACCCCTGGATTAGTTGACGTCGATTTTGCAAAGCATGCTGAAAGTATGGGCGCAAAATCAGAACACGTTACGTCAATTTCAGATCTTGAAGAAGCATTTCATAGAGCAAAGAAGTCAAAGGTGACTTACGTTATTTCAATAAAAACTCATGCTTATAAATGGGTGGAAGGTTCAGCTTTCTGGGATAGTCCAACTTTAGAAATTCCCTCAACAAAAGAAAACAAAGAAGCTTTAAAACTTCATAAAGACGGTAAGTCTAAACAAAGACAAGGTATCTAGTTTTTAATGAACAAAGTATTTAAGGTAGGTTTAATTGGGTGTGGACATATTGCTGAGACCTATTTTAGGGGACATCAATATTTTAATAATTTTAAAATTGTAGCTTGTGCAGATATTAATCCAAAAGCTGCCGATAAGTGTGCGAAATTGTATAATATTAAATCTAAAACAGTTAACGAACTTCTTAAAGATGATCAGATAGAGGCAATTCTTAATCTAACAATTCCCCAATCTCATTATTCAGTATCTAAAAGAGTTCTAAATGCTGGCAAACATGTTTATTCTGAAAAACCTTTAGCAACTTATTTTGAAAAAGGTAAAGAGCTGGTTGCTTTGGCAAAAAAAAATAAACTTTATATTGGCAATGCACCAGACACTTTTTTAGGTGGAGGCGTCCAAAAAGCAAGAGAGTTGATCGACTCTGATTTAATTGGAGATATAAAACTTGGTAATGCAATTTTTGCTTTTCCTGGTGTAGAGTCCTTTCATCCAAAGCCAGAATCATGGTATAGAAAAGAAGGTGGCCCTGTAATTGATATGGGACCTTATTTTTTTACAACACTTGTTAATTTGCTTGGACCAGCAAAACAAGTACAAGGAAGAACATTAACAGCTTTTAAAAAAAGAACTTACGGAGCTGGGCCAAAAAAAAACAGATCTTTTAAAGTAGAAACTCCTACAACTTATTTAGCAACTATTCAATTTCATACAGGAGCGATTATTCAGGTCACTTTATCATTTGATGTAGTTAATCATCAAAGAAATCACATGGAGCTTTATGGAACTAAGGGTTCAATTATAGTGCCAGATCCCAATATGTTTGGTGGGTCCGTTTATATATCAGTTACTGAAGGAGGTAGGTGGGGAGAACATAAAACTGACAAAATGCATTTAGGAAAAATAAATATTACCTCTTCTAGTGTAAGGTCAAATGAGTCTCCTACTAACGCTAATTATAGAAGTGTCGGTTTATCTGAAATGCTTTATTCAATTCAACAAAAAAAGAAGCATAGATGTTCAGGCGAACTATCGCTTCATGTTTTAGATATTATTCAATCTACAATGAGAGCTGCTAATACTGGGATCCCACAAAAAATAACAACTAAATGTGAAAAACCAAAAAAATTTACGGAGGAAGAAGTGAAGCGTTTACTTATTTAAATGAAAAAATATATCGCTATTCTGGATCCTTTTCCAAGAACATTAAAGTTAATTTTCTCTAAAGATAAATTCAAAACATTAAAATCAAAATACAACCTTATTTATGCTCCAAAAAAAAATAAAAAAAATTTTTATGATAAAAATATTCAAAACGCCTCATTTATTATAGGACAACCTGATTTACCAAAAGAACTACTTATTAAAGCAAAAAAGTTAAAAGCAATCATTAATGTTGAAAGTAATTTTATGAATAATATGGATTACCAATATTGTTTTAAAAAAGGTATCCATGTAATTGCAACTTCTCCAGTCTTTTCAAAACCAGTGGCTGAAATAGCGCTGGGAATGACCTTGTCTTTACTAAGAAACATCCATACCGCTCATTCAGATTTTATCAAAGGAAAAGAAAAATATGGATTGGAGAGTAATCACAATGCATCTTTGTTGTCAGGAAAAAAAATAGGTTTACTAGGTTTTGGAGATCTCGCTAAATCTCTCTATCCATTATTGTTACCATTTTCTAAGGATATTAATGTTTATGATCCATGGATACCAAAGCTTAATATTCAAAAGTTAGGTTTCAAAAGTATCAGATTAAATAAAATGTTTGAGAGTTGTGAAGTCATATATGTATTGGCGACTGTCACTACCAAAAATAAACACTTTATTGATAAAAGACTCTTAAATAAAATGAAACCAAACTCATGCTTTATTTTAATGAGTCGAGCAGCAGTTGTAAATTTTAATGACTTGATAAAACAAGCGAAAAAAAGAAATTTACTTGTAGCAACTGATGTTTTTCCAGAAGAACCAGTTTCAAAGAACAGTTCGTTGAGAAAAGTGAAGAATATATTGTTTTCTGCTCACAGAGCAGGAGCATTAAAGTCAGCTTTTTTTGATATGGGAGACATTGTTTTAAAAGATATGAGTTTAATAACAAAAAAGTTAAAACCAAAATTCTGTAAAATAGCAAATAAGAAAACTGTCAATCTTCTTGCGTCAAAACCTGTTGCAATTAACTGATTTTTTTATAATTTCGTAATTTATGTCAACTTTGAATAATCCACTATTAGAAGCAAAAGGAATTACAAAATATTTTGGAACAATTACTGCGTTAGAAAATGTTGATCTAAAAGTTCATGCAGGAGAATGTTTGGGAGTTGTTGGTGACAATGGAGCAGGCAAATCAACTCTGATGAAAGTTTTATCAGGGCTATACAAACCTAGTTCAGGTTCATTATATTTTCAGGGGAAAAAAGAAATTTTAGAAAGTCCAAAGGACTCGCAAAACTTAGGACTAGAAATGGTTTATCAAGATCTTGCTCTAGCTGGAAATTTACCTATCGGAGAAAACATTTTTTTAGGAAGGGAACCAACTAAAAAAGTGGGTTTTTTGAAATTTTTAGATTTTAATAAAATTAAAGAATTAACTAATGCTCACTTAGGAAAACTTAAGATAAATGTGAAGAGTGCGGATCAAAAAGTCGAGGAACTTTCTGGAGGTCAAAGACAAGCTGTTGCAATTGCAAGATCAACTGCATTTAATGCAAAAGTTGTTATTATGGATGAACCTACAGCAGCCCTTGCAATCAAAGAAGTTGGAAAAGTATTAGATCTTATTAATAGTTTAAAAAAAACTGGTGTTGGCGTGATAGTTATAAGTCACAGAATGGATGATATATTTTCAGTTTGTGATCGAGTAATGGCTCTATTTCAAGGCACAAATTTTGCGGAGTCTGAACTTTTAAATACGTCAAGGGATGAAGTAATTGGATGGATTATGGGTAAAAAATAAATGGAAGAAAAAGATAATAAAAAAGACAGCCTTTATTTAAAGTTAATGCCTTACATTGAAAAGTACGGCATACTTTTATTACTTGTACTTATGATACTGGTAATGCACATTCTGCAACCAGATGTTTTTTTGTCATGGAGAAATGTAACCAATGTTTTTAAGCAAATCTCTTGGCAGTCAATGTTAGCCTTAGGGGTCTTTATGGTCATCGTAACCGCCGGAATAGATCTATCTGTTGGTTCAATAATGATGTTGTCACTGATGGTTTTGGCAATTGTAGCCAAAGCAGGAGCGCCTTGGTTTATAGTTGTCATAACTCCTTTAATAGCAGGTTTTTTATGTGGTTTGTTTAATGGAGCAGGTATTACCTTATTGAGGATGCCTCATCCATTTATAATGACCTTGGGGACACTTTATATATTCAGAGGAACAGGTAATTTAATATCAGGTGGAACTCCAATCAGTGGTTTCACAGATGAAGTTAGATATCTAGGACATGGCAGAATTGATCTTACTTGGTTAGGATTAGAAAAGTCACAGTATCTACCTGTTAGTTTAGTTTTGATTGCAGTCGTATATATTATTTTTTGGTTCTTTCTTAATCATAGCAGAACGGGGAAGTGGATTTACGCAATAGGTGGAAACCCAAGTGCTGCTAGAGCATCAGGTATAAATGTAAATAAAATTTTAATCATAGTATATTCTCTTTGTGGATTTTTATCAGGTATTGGAGCATTAATTTTAGCAGGAAGGACTGACTCTGGTTATCCAAATGCAGGTTTACAATCCGAATTAGATGCTATTGCAGCATGTATTATAGGAGGAGCAAGTTTTTTTGGTGGAAGAGGAACAGTGTTAGGAGTTTTTGCTGGCGTCATGATTATGGGTATTTTAAGAAATGGACTTAATTTAATGGATGTAAGTTCATTTTGGCAGCAGGTTTTAATTGGCTCAATTATTGTAATAGCTGTTTACATAGATGTTCTTAGAAGAGACCTAGGAACTAGAAAATAATTATAATTAGTTTTTACACGTAAGAGTTGTTTTGATTTTATAAACAGTTGAATTTTTTCTCAAATTTTTATTTAATTCAGATTATTCAAATAACAATAGGGGAATAAATAAATGAAAAACTTAACAAAAAAAATTGTTGTCTTTTTTACAGCAATATTTTTATCAATTAGTTTAGGTTCAGTTTCTTTTGCTGATGGACATGGTAAAAAAATCTTGTTTAGCATCAAGGGTCCTGGATCTGGAAATCCTTTCTGGGCATCTGTAACAAAAGGTGCTGAGGAAGAAGCTAAAAAATTAGGAGTTAAATTAATTTTAATTGCACCTCCTCAAGAAGGTGATGTTCAGGCACAAATAAATCAAGTTGAGGACCAACTTGCAAAAGGTGTTGATGCTTTAGCACTAGCACCAGGAGATCCAAATGCATTTGCACCAATTGTTGATGATGCTATTAAAAGTGGAGTTCCGGTTGTATTTGTCGACACCAAAGGAATAAACGAAGGTGTAACATTTATTGGAACAAACAATATGAATGGTGCAGAATTAGCTGCAAAATTTATATGTGATAAAACTCCAAAAGGTTCTGACGTTGCAATTTTAACGGGTATCGAGTCTCAGTCTACTGCGTTACTTAGAAGAGATGGTGCAATCAAAGGATTTAAAAATTGTGGTTTAAACATTGTAGCAACACAAACTGCAGAGTGGGATACAGCAAAAGGTAGATCTGTAACAGAGTCTATAATTTTGAAAAATCCTAATATCAAAGCAATATTTGCTTCTAATGACAACATGGGATTAGGTGCCATGCAAGCTCTTAAAGATGCAGATATGAATGATGTAGTAGTTGTTGGATTTGATGCTACTCCAGATGCAGCTACAAGTATCCTTAAAGGAGAAATGACAGCAACAATTGCTCAGTTCTCTTACAACATGGGTGCTTATGGTGTTAAATATGCTCTTGAGTTAGCTAATGGAGGAAGTATTGATATTAATATTGACACTGGTACTCAATTAGTAACTAAAGCAAACGCTAACGATTTTAAATAATCTTTAGAAAAAAATCAAAATTAAAGGGTGGGATTTTTATTCCACCCTTTTTTTTTATGTAATATAATATTTTGATGCTAATTAATATCAATCCAATCTTAAGTCCTGAATTACTATTTCATTTAAGATCGATGGGACATGGAGAAAAATTAATCTTAGCAGATGCAAATTTTCCAGCAAATACATCTAATAATAAAGTAATAAGATTAGATGGAGTTGGCATTAAAGAAGCTAGTTCAGCAATTCTATCAGTTTTTCCTCTTGATAGTTTTGTTGTTTCACAAGGTGGATCACCAGCTTTAAGAATGGAAGTAGATGATAAACCAAATGAATTAACAGAAACTCATAAAGAATTTATTGAAGTAGTTAAAAAAGTTTCAGGTGAAAATTGGAATGTTGGTTCTATTTCTAGACAAGATTTTTATAAAGAAGCCAAAAAAGCTTACTGTATAGTTACAACAACTGATGCAAGACCTTTTGGATGTTTTATATTAACTAAAGGGGTAATTTTACCAGACGGTAAGGTTTGGTCGTAAAAAATTAAATAATGCAGTTTATTTGTATATTTGGAGTTTTTGTAGCAGACCTTTGTTTTTATTCAGAAAAGATACCAATTAAAGGAGAGACAGTTCTAGGAAAAGATCATTTAGTTGGCCCAGGCGGCAAAGGTTCAAATCAAGCAATTGCTGCAGCAAGACTTAACGGAAAAGTAAATTTTATCACTAAAATGGGCGAAGATAGCCACGCAGATATGGCCTTTAAAATTTATAAAGATGCAGGTGTAATTACCAACTCCATAACAAAAGATAAAAACCTATCTACTGGTGTTGCTGGTATAATGATTGATAATGATGGCAGTAATGCAATTAATATTGTTCCAGGTGCAGCTGCTCAGTTAAATAATAAAGATATTGATAACAATCTAGAGATTTTGAAAAAATCTAAAATTTTCCTTACTCAAATGGAAACCCCGGATGAAGTTACAATTTATTCTTTAAAAAAAGCTAAGGAAAATAATTGTTTAACAATTTTAAATCCTGCACCAGCAAGAAAAATCAATGAGGAAAATTTCTCCCTATTAGATTTTTTTACACCAAATGAAACTGAGGCTGAATTTTATTTAAAAAATAAAATTACCACTGAGGAAGACATTAAGATTGCAGGCAGAGAATTTTTAAAAAAAGGGGTAAAAAATATTATTATTACTTTGGGAGAAAGAGGTGTCTATTTTGCTAATGAAAATGAGGAATATTTTATTGATGCTTTAAAATTAAAAGATCAGGTTGTAGATACTACTGGTGCTGGTGATGCATTTAATGGAGCCTTTGCAGTAGGCTTAGCGAATGATTTAAAATTTAAAGAAGCATTAATTTTTGCAAATAAAGTTGCAGGTATATCTACAACTAGAGCAGGGGCAGCAAGTTCAATGCCAACATTTAAAGAAGTAAATAACTATTAATTATTCTATAATTTTAAAGTCAGATTTATATTTGTCAGTTATTGTTAGACCTAGTCCTGCTTTATTATCATCTAGATCTATAAAACCATCCTTAGGAGCTGGATCTCCTTCAAAGATATAGTAAAAAAGTTCATTTCCAATCTCAACGTCATGAACAGGAAAAAATTCTGATATTGGACAATTAAAATTTGACATTGTTAAGTGGTAGTTATGCATTTGTCCTGCATGAGGAATAACTGGAACTTGATGAGCTTCTGCAATAGCATTAATTTTCTGAGCTGCAGTAAAACCTCCCACTCTATTGTTATCATATTGAATATAACTCACGGCTTTGAGGTCAAGTAATTGTTTGAAACCAAATATATTGAACTCATGTTCACCTCCTGAAATTGGTATCATATTCATTTTATTTAATTCTTCATAACCATGAATATCATCTGCAATCACTGGTTCTTCAAGCCATCTTGGATTAAATTTCATTAATTTAGGTATCATTCTTTTCGCATAATCTAAGTTCCAACCCATATAGCATTCCATCATCAGATCTGTATCTTCACCAATTACTTCTCTGACAGCTTCAGCAAGCGCAATATTTTTTTTCATACCATCAGGACCATCTTTTGGACCCCAACCAAATCTCATTTTAAACATTTTAAAACCCTGCTTTACGTAACTCTCCGCTTCTTTTTGAAGAGCTTCAATGGGTTGGCTATAAAGCTTTGATGCATAAACAGGAATTTTTTCTTTAGTTCTACCTCCAAGTAGTTTAAATACCGGCTTGTTTGTGATTTTTCCCATTATATCCCAGATAGCTATGTCTATTGCTGAAATTGCAACCATGCCAATTCCTCTTCTGCCCCATGCATGAGTTCTTCTGTACATTTTCTCCCAAATATAGGCATAATCAAAAGGATCCTCACCAATTACCAATGGTTTTAAATAAGTATCAATAGTTTTTTTTGCAATTTGGGGAGCTAAAGCTGCATTACCAATTCCAATAACTCCATCATCAGTTTCTATTTCACATATTAGCCACTCATGAAATCTGAATGATCCCATTGCATCAGATTTTTCAAATAGAACCAACAT
>CAACVD010001642.1_pt1 | contig 10717 bp, 18 predicted proteins | sample 2381771 | NCBI WGS metagenome assembly CAACVD01 (sample SAMEA5211965, study PRJEB30684) | marine metagenome | biome: Marine; feature: Epipelagic; material: Water | collected 2015-10-15 | depth 15 m | reverse complement strand
TAAAGGTAATTTCAAAACAATAAATCAAAGAGTGCATCGTATGGTTGGTATGCAATTTATTGACAACCCAGAAAATAAACCACAGATCAATCATATTAATTTTATTAAAACAGACAACAGAGTTGAGAATCTTGAATGGTGTACACTACAAGAGAATATAAAACATTATCTGGAGACATCCGATGATGACCATTTAAAGAGTAGATGGGAAAGTCCTTACTCACGTTTTACTGAGGAGCAGTACAAATACATATGGGATAACTATAAAGAAAGGCATGAAGAGTTTGGTGCTAGAGCTTTAGCTAGAAAGTTTGGAGTGCATCACTGTACAATACTAAAAGTTTTAAAGGAAAAAGAAAATGAGTTACGATAAATGGATCATGATTGAGGGTGGCACAAAGAGCCAACAGAAGTATGCCATAAGTATGATTATGTTCTTCAAGAAGAAGTTCGATATAGATCCGTACATAGAGGTGTGCTTCCGAAGACAGGGTTTTGGTCTGGGTGGATGTGTTCAGATGGAAGAGGGTGAGTACATGATAGACCTAGATAGATCCTTGAAGCTCAGAGATATGCTTACGACACTGGCTCACGAACTAGTACACGTTAAACAGTACGAGTGTGGAGAGCTAACGCAGAACAGTGAGGACAACATACCATACTGGGATAAACCCTCAGAGATCGAAGCCTATGGACGTGAAGTAGGACTGTTCATTACTTGGGTAGAAGAAAACAAATTGGGCAACAAAGCCTGGACACAAAGATAAAAAAGGAGAACTAAAATGTTAGAAGATAAAACATATAAAATTAAAGTGGCTGAATACCATGACGCAGTGATATACGTGTACGAAAGACATCGTAAATGTTTGAACCCGAAGGATGAACCAGAGAATCATAAGTGGAAACACTGGAAAGAAGTAGTGACAGTGATACCTGTTGCTCACGATGATTGTGATGACTACCAAGATACATCAGGTAGATTTCACACCAACGTAAGGGTTGTAGTAGATGCATTGTCAGAGTTGTACGGCAACAGTCCTGACTATGAGATGGGTATAAGTTACACTATGAACACACACCAATACATCAACGTGTAGTAGGTGATTATGTTAGAGACACACGAAGTAGTAGCCATACTTATTAACGTAGCTTGGTTAGGTTTTCTATTTCTTTTGTGGTGGTGAGACAACTTGCCCCACTTGAAATAAAAACAACAGTTGCCAACTAATAACTAAAGGTTATACCTAAAGTATACTAATATTTTTTATATCTTATAGATAATAATACTATAGGTATAACTAAAAGAAAGGAACTAACAGTATGGATAATGATGAAAATGATCTAGAGGAGGTGTTGTTTTTATCTGTTGATGAAATCAATAATCTTCTGGACACAACACACTACTTGATGCTGTTGTTGACCTTCAATGGTTCATGAAAGAAAAAGGACTTACCTCTCAACAGTTCAAGGCTTGGATGGAGGAAAAAGATTTGAGGACATATCACTGATGAGACATTTAAAGTATGAAGATGAAAAGGTAGTAGCCATTGAATCTTACATCAAGGATCTGCAAAGAGACATTGATGATCTTGAGTGGGATGGTGAACAATACAAAGCAGACAAGTTAAAGATCTTGTTGAAAGAAGTTGAAGAGTACAGAGATAGAGGTGAACTATGGTATCCGATGTTTTAAAAAAAGATAATGTAATGAGTATCAGTCGAGAAGATCTAATTAAAAATTTATGTAGTAGATATTCTCAAGAGGAACTAGCAAAGATAACAATCAGCATGTTGGTAAAGAACAGTGACCTATCACAAAAGCTGAAGAGTTTGGAGAGTGAATAACATGATGTACATACTAATATGGATGCAGTTGTTTAGCACACAGTCAGTTGAATACTACCAGTTGGGTAACTATGCAACACTGGAAGAGTGTCAAATTGAACTGAGTAAAGCAGCCAAGATGATAACACACAAGTCAGAGACAGTGGCTTGTCTAGAAGTAGAGATACAACAATGAAGCAGTACTTAGTTAAAATAAAAAAGAACAGAGATGACAATAGTCATATAAGTTTTTACATGAGGGCAAAAGACAAACGGATCATTTTAGATATGTTTGAGACAGGTCAGTATTATGCAGTAGGTGTAGAGGAAGTCAGAAAGGAGAAACTACAATGACACCAAGTCAAGCAGCAGAGATAGAAGCTAAGAAAACATTTGAAGGGTTTATTAAATGGTTAAAGGTTTCTTTCTACTGGATCATGGCAATCCTAGTTATACTAGCGTGGTGTAACTTTGGTGCAGACACTGAGACAGGTAGCCAATACAACGGTGAAGTATATGCACCAAGAAATATAGGAGACAAATGACGTTACTTTTTGTGGGTGCATCCATAATTTTTTTAACCACACATGATTTCCCTATTGGATGGGTGTACCCTCATGAAGTAACACAGGAGGAAAGACTAATGCAACCAAAGAACGTACCAGTACATGTTCGTATCAAAGTAGAGCCGACAATAAAGCAAAGGGGCAGACCCTGCCGTTTACATGGCAAAGACTTCAAGAGTATAGCTGACGCAGCACGATACTTTAACGTGAACTACTCATGGGCAGCAGAGCAAGTTCAAAAGGGTATGAACAGAGAAAGTTTTCCAAAGAAATATAAGGTAAAAAAAGATGAAATGTTGGCATTGTAATGATGAATTAATTTGGGGTGGTGATCACGACATTGACGAGAATCAAACCTCCATCTTTGGGGAGTACAGCATAGTGACTAACCTAACCTGTCCTAACTGTGACACATATGTTTTAGTATATTATCCAAGAGAAGAAGAGAATGAAAAAAAATTGCATTGATAATATGACTGAGCAGTACTGCACAACAAAAGGATTAGGGTGGGCTTTTATTATTTGTTCATTCTTAATCCTGGGTGTACCTGTCCTGATGTGGTTGGCTTTGGAAGGGGCTGACTGGTACACCAAGTTTGACTTAATGAACCCGATGTGGTAAAGCTATGAATGAAGCAAAAGAATGGCACATTGACAGGAGGAAGGGAATCTCGAAAGAGATAAGGCCAATGACCAAGGAAGAACGACAAAGAGCGAAAGAAAAGGAACAAGCAAATGACAGCAGCAGTGAACAGCAGCAATGAGATTACACATCAACCATGTCCTTTCGAGGATTGTGCCAGTTCAGATGCATTCAGCTACAACTTAGTCACAAAGGTAGGGAAGTGCCACTCTTGTAATAGAGGCTATCCAAACTCAGATAAAAAGTTTGACTGGGCAGAATCAACTTATCCACCACCGCCACCCAAGATAGATTTACGTAACGTCAAGGTAATCTCAGGCAGATACGAAGATATCAGAGGACTAGATGAAGACGTAGCTAAACTCTACAACATCCAACTACAAATAGGTGAAGGTGGTGAGCCAGTGCGCTACGCTTTCAAGTACAAAGATAACGTCAAGTATCGTGGCTACCACGAGAAAAAATTCTGGACAAAAGAGCGTGGGTCACTGACAGAACTATTTGGTCCTGAGTTTAACGCAGGATCTAGTAAACGTATTTACATTACTGAGGGTGAGTTTGATGCAGCCAGTCTGTATCAGGTCTTAGGTAAATCCTACCCAGTAAAGTCACTGCCAAGTGCAGCCCTGTCAGAGAAGTTTATCAAGGATAACTTTGACTATCTCAACGCTTTTGAGATGGTGGTCTACGCAGGTGAGCTAGACGCAGCAGGTCAGGGTGCAGCACAGAAACTCTACAGCATTATGCCTGAGAAGTTTTATTATGTACCTATGTCCAAACACAAGGATGCCAATGAGTTCCTGATGGAGGGGGATGAATCAGACCTCAAGTGGGCAGCACTCAAGCCACAGAGATTTGCACCAGACAACTTCTTTGTTGGAGACTTGGAAGTAGAAAAGGCTATCACCACTGAGAATCCTTACGAGTATGTGCCGACAGGACATACTGGTATTGATGATAAGATCAGAGGATTAGTGAAGGGTGGACTCACATTCATCAAAGCACTCAGAGGTCAGGGTAAGACTGAGCTAGTCAGATACTTTGAGGTAGGACTTCTCAAGCAGAACACAAAGCTTGCACTGCTACACATGGAAGAGATGAAGTCTACAACCTACAGGGCTATGGCAACCTACGAACTAGGATGGAATGTCAGAACCAAAGAGGATGCAGTCACCACAGGATTCAGTGAGGATCAGGTAATCAAAGCAGCACAGAAAATGGCAGGGGGTGAGAACACAGTTATTTTTGAAATGCGTAGTCACGATGATCCAATGCAACTCCTGGACTACGTTAGACTTGCAGCCACAGTTTATGGCGCAGAGTACATCTTCATAGATCACGTTCAACGTCTAGCCTACCTGTCAAACTCTGGTGTTGATGCAGCAACCAGTACGTTGACAACTCTTGGTTCACGAATGGCGCAGCTTGCCAAAGAATTAAATATAGGTGTTGTATTTATATCACAGGTTAACGATGATGGACGCACCAAGTATGCAGCATCCCTTGAAGAGGAAGCTATCGTCTGTATAAAACTCAACAGGGATACTGAGTCAGAGGATGATGTGGAAAGAAACACAACTCATTTTATTGTTGATAAGAACAGACCCTTTGCCAAGCTAGGTAATGCAGGGTCAGTGTTCTACGATCCTGAGACAACTGTTCTTGAAGAGGTGGTGTTCAACGTATGAAGATTGTCGTCAGCGATATAGAAACAAACGGTCTTAACGACAGCGACAAGCTCTGGATCTGTGGTGGTAAGGATATTACCACTGGTGAGATTTCTAGGTTTGATAACTGTCACGAGGATGATGTTGCTAGGCGTGAAGCTATCAAGTGGTACGAATCAGCAGACATGATTATTGGTCATAACTTCGTACAGTTTGATGCACCCATGATAAACAAACTCCTTCAACCCAGATTGATAGATCCAAAAAAGATTGTGGATACTCTCCTCATTAGTAGGTTAGTAAACTACGACATCGAAACACCCAAGGGTGCTAAGTTTCCTCACAGCCTACAGGCTTGGGGTATCAGATTAAACAAACATAAAGGAGACTTTCATGAGTTTGATAAATTCAGTATCGAAATGGTTGACTACTGGTATCAGGACATCGAGGTTACAGAATCTTTGTTCAGTCATTTCAATGATATTATTTGGAGTCCTGATTGGCGTAAGTCTCTAAGGACAGAGCACGATGTACAGATAGAGCTAGTCCGTACACAACACTACGGTTTCTTCTTTGATAAAACAAAAGCAGAGTTTCTTCTCAACTCAGTCAAGACAAAGATGGGTACACTGGAAGAGCAGTTCCAAGTAGACTTCCCACCTAAACTTACTGAGGTCAATCGTATCAAGTATCGACTCAAGAAAGATGGTGGTGAGATGGCTACAGTTACAAAGGCTAAACAGAAGTATGCCATGACAACTGTAGAAGATGATGACCTAGTTTGTTTTGATTGGATAGAGTTCAAGCCAGGATCTGCAAAGGACAGGATAGATGTTCTTTGGGATGCAGGGTGGAAGCCAGTAGATAAAACTAAGACTGCTATCAACTTCTCTCGAAAGAAGATAGGTGATCCATACGGCAAGTCAGTAGTTGCTATGGACGAGGATTTCTACAATCAAAAGAAGAAAGACCTAGATAGGTACGGATTTACTGTATCAGAGGCAAACCTTGGTACACTGCCTGAGACAGCACCTACAGGAGCAAAAGCTCTAGCCCAGTGGTTGACACTCGAAGGACGCAGAAGCTCACTGGTTGAGTGGCTAGGTCAGTGTGGTGACGATTTAAGGATTCATGGTAGGATAAATAACATTGGAGCATGGACTGGACGCTGTGCTCACAAAGATCCTAACACCGCTAACATATCTTCTCCGTTTCATGGTGAACCTAAGTCAGCAGTTGATGAAGTCAAGAAACAATTTGATGTACATCTACGTGCCTGTTGGACAGTTCCTTCTGGTTCTTGGCTAGTTGGTACAGATGCTGACGGTATCCAGTTACGTGTGTTAGCTGACTATCTCTGGAGACACTTTGATGCTGATCAGTACGCACAAGCTATCATGACAGGAAGAAAAGAAGATGAAACAGACATTCACAATGTAAACAAAAGAGCTTTGGGTGTTCCTGATGCTACTAGAGATATGGCAAAGACTTTTATTTATGCTTGGCTTCTTGGTGCAGGGATGGCAAAAACAGCACAGATACTTAAAATAAATTTTAACTACGCAAACATTGCTAGAGAACGTTTTGAGAAGAGTATTGATGGTTTGTATAGCCTAAAGAACCAACTCGTGCCTTACATTGCAGAACAGGGATACTTCACTGGGTATGATGGACGTAAAGTTCCAGTGCCTAACGCACACAAAACACTGGCAGGGATATTGCAGAACGGTGAGGCTTGCTTGATGAAGCACAGTCTACTCAAGTGGCACGACAAGGCTAGACAGGAAGGGATAAATTTTAAGATGGTTGGTTTCATCCATGATGAATACCAAGTAGAAGTAATAGGAACAGAGGAGGAAGCCAAAAGGTTAGGACAGATACAAGCAGATTGCATGTTAGAAACTGGTCAGGAATTAGGATTTAAAATACCTACTCCAGGATCGTATGATATAGGAAAAAATTGGGCTGAGACCCATTGACAACTACAGTAAAAACAATTAGATACAACAACAGTAAAAGAAAAGGAGGGCAGTATGCCATCAACACAAATTGATATTAAAGGTACACTCGAATGGGCAAAAGTATTTGAGTCCAACAGAGATCAAGCAGAGTGGAATACCGATACTAACGGTGAGTACAAAGTTACTGTAACCACTGATAAGAAGACAGCAGATGCTTTGAAGAAAGCAGGATGTCAAAAAAAGATGGAGGAAGTAGATGGTGGGATTCGACTCACTGTTTCACGTCCTCACACTGGCGCTGAAGACTGGATGGGTGGTGAGCCTGTCGTTGCTGACATTTCAGGTAAGGCTTGGAGTCTAGATGATAAAGGTCTTATCGGTAACGGAAGCAAAGGTATTGTCAAAGTTGAAGTGTATCGTACAAAGAAAGGTCTCGTAGGCACACGCCTTATGGGTCTTCAAGTTCTTGATCATGTGACCTACAATCCAGAGGAATCACCTTCTGAAATGTTTGCAGATCACAGTAAGAGTTCTGGTGGTAAGTCTTCCTCCCAAAAAGAACCACAGGACTCAGTACCCTTCTAGGTTTTAGTTCCTTTTTACCCTAGAAGATTAAGCCCCCATCTTTTTCGTTCATTTTTAGGTGGGGGCTATTACAAAAAAGGATATACAATGCCCACAATAGACACCCTCGTTAAAGATATGGAAGACACCATCCTTGGATTAAAAGGGTGGGATCACATTGTTGGTCTAAAGATGGGTGATTCTATTGCCAAGACAGCATTCCAAAGATTCAGTGAACCACAGAAACCTCGTAAGTATTTATCCTTCTCTAGTATAGGAAGTCCTTGTCAAAGAAAACTTTGGTACAAGATAAATGATACTGAGGCTGCAAAGCCTTTGTCTGCAGCAGACTTACTGAAGTTTTTTTACGGAGATATGATAGAGGAATTGGTTCTGTCTATTGTCAAAGTCTCTGGTCACGAGGTGACAGGTGAACAAGACCGCATGTACATTGGAAGTATGGCAGGTCACAGAGATGCAGTGATTGATGGTATGACAGTCGATGTTAAGTCTGCCTCTCCCTATTCGTTCAAGAAGTTTGCAGAGGGTAACTTACGTGAAGATGATCCCTTCGGATACATCAGTCAACTTAGTTCTTATGTTTACGCTGCAAAGGATGATCCTCTTGTAACAAACAAAACACATGGGGCTTTCCTTGTTGTAGATAAAGTCAACGGAACAATATGCCTGGATGTTTATGACTTCTCGAAAGAGTTAGAACAAAAAGAAAAAGAAATAAAAACTGCAAAGAAAATGGTTAAAGGTAAAATACCTGACCGCCCTTTCAAACCTGTTCCTGTTTCTGAATCAAGTCCTAATACAAAACTACCAAAGACTTGTACCTTCTGTGATTTTAAAAAGAAGTGTTGGCCTGAAGCCAGGAAGTTTGTCTACAGTAATTATGATTCTTACTTAATAGATGTGGTTAAGAAACCAAACGTGCCAGAGGATCTTACCTACAATGAACAAAAAGAAGTTTAATGCAGCAGCACTCAGGGCAGGGTATCGTTCTGGCTTTGAGGATGAAACAGCCAAGTACCTAAAAGAAAAAGGTATAAAGTTTACCTACGAGAAAGAACGTATAGAGTGGTTAGATATTAGGACTCGCCACTACACACCTGATTTTATTTTAGAGAATGGTATTGTCATAGAAACCAAAGGACGTTTTGTATCTAACGATAGACGCAAACATGTTGAGATAAAAAAACAATACCCAGACTTAGACTTACGTTTTGTATTTCAGAACAGCAAAGCCAAGTTATACAAAGGAGCTAAGTCTTGTTACGCTGACTGGTGTAAACGTCATGGTTTTAAATACGCAGATAAAATAATTCCTGATGAATGGCTAGAAGAATAATCTTGACGTGTTTAATTTAATTCTTATAACTTGGAGATTCCTGTGTTGTTTGAAATAACAATGCTGTTAAAGCTAGACCCTGACGCTAACTTTATAGCCTCAGATAAAGATGGTGCTGCGATAGGACTTGAACAAGTTGTGTCAGATACCATCTATGATATAGACGATGTTGAAATAGTAGAAATAGATGTAAAGGAAAAATGATGTTAACACGACAAGACTTAGAAGATATGGGATACTTTGAGGCTTTTGATGAGGTTAAAGAAATCAACCTGTCTGATTATGCAGAGTGGGTTGAGAATAAGATTGTAACCACTGGTGACAAAAGAATATTAGAAAACACTATGGGTTTTATTGGGGAGACTGGTGAGTTCTTTGAGAAGATAAAGAAACACGTAAGAGACAAGACACCACTGGATAAAGAGGGTGTCACACTTGAAGCAGGTGATGTTTTCTTTTATTATGTAGCCTTGTTAAATGTGTTAGATATAAAATTAAAAGACGTTATAAAAAAGAATATGCAAAAGCTAGATAGCAGAGAAAAACGTGATAAAATAAAAGGATCGGGAGATTATAGATGAACAACTATTTACCAACGGACTACCAAGCATTCATACACACATCAAGATATGCCAAATACTTTGATGGCAAAGGCAGAGAGTCTTGGTCTGAGACAGTAGATAGATATGTCAGTAACGTAGTAAGACCTGTCGTAGACACAGAGACAGCTAACGAAATAGAACAAGGAATACTAAGCCTGGAAGTTATGCCTAGCATGAGAGCCATGATGACAGCAGGTATAGCTTTAGACAGAGACAACACAGCAGGATACAACTGTAGTTACTTACCTGTAGATGACCCAAAGTCCTTCGATGAGGCTATGTTTATTCTCCTCTGTGGTACTGGTGTTGGCTTCAGTGTCGAGAGACAGTTTATTAGCAAGCTTCCCGAAATTCCTAAACTGTTCGAGAGTGATACTACCATTGTGGTAAAGGACAGCAAGGAAGGGTGGGCTAAAGCGTTCAGACAACTACTGGTACTCCTTTGGGCAGGTGAGATTCCATTGTGGGATGTAAGCAGGGTTAGACCTGCAGGTGCGAGACTCAAAACATTTGGTGGTAGAGCCTCTGGCCCTGCTCCTCTTGTGGATCTGTTTAACTTTGCAGTTAAAATGTTTAAAGAAGCAGAGGGGCGTAAGTTATCCTCAATAGAGTGTCACGATCTAATGTGTAAGATCGGAGAGATAGTAGTTGTAGGTGGTGTCAGACGCAGTGCCATGATCTCTCTATCTAATTTATCAGATGATCGTATGCGTCACGCTAAGTCTGGTAACTGGTGGGATAACGAACCCCAACGTGCCTTGGCTAATAACAGTGTGTCGTACACAGAGAAACCAGACAGTCTATCTTTCATGCGTGAGTGGATGGCACTAGTCGAATCAGGGAGTGGTGAACGTGGTATCTTTAATCGGGAAGCAGCTAAGAAACAAGCTGCAAAGAATGGCAGACGTGCTGCTGACTATGACTTTGGAACTAACCCATGCTCTGAGATTATTCTTAGACCGTATCAATTCTGCAACCTTACAGAAGTTGTTATTAGGGCTACAGATAACGTGGATGATATTGCTAGAAAAGTTAGACTTGCTACTATTCTGGGCACGATACAATCAACATACACCAAGTTTCCATACTTGCGGAAGGTGTGGACAACGAATACAGAAGAGGAGCGTCTGTTGGGTGTGTCACTCACAGGGATAATGGACAACCCACTGATGACTACAAAAAATAAAGGACTGGATAAAACACTTGAAAATATACGTAATGTTGCTGTTGTTACTAATGCTGAGTGGGCTGATCGTCTTGGTATTCCACAGTCAGCAGCTATCACCTGTGTTAAACCATCAGGCACAGTCTCACAGTTGGTTGACTCTGCCTCTGGTATCCATGCACGTCATTCACCTTATTACATTAGAACCGTTAGAGGAGATAACAAAGACCCTCTTACCACCTTTATGAAGGATCAGGGTATTCCTAGTGAGCCTGATGTGTTTAAACCAGATCAGACAACAGTGTTCTCGTTTCCTGTGAAAGCTCCTAACAAGGCTGTGGTTACATCTGATCTATCTGCTGTTGATC
>CAACVD010001641.1_pt1 | contig 10719 bp, 23 predicted proteins | sample 2381771 | NCBI WGS metagenome assembly CAACVD01 (sample SAMEA5211965, study PRJEB30684) | marine metagenome | biome: Marine; feature: Epipelagic; material: Water | collected 2015-10-15 | depth 15 m | reverse complement strand
GGAAAACCAATATAAATTTGGTTATTTTAAAATTGTTTCGTATATTTAAATAAATAACGTTATGAAAAAATTATTATTAGTTATCCCACTGTTTTTATCTTTAAGTATATCTCAAGCACAATATGGGGATATGCCAATTGACTGTTTAGTTGAGGCAATTATCCAAGTTGAATCTAAAGGAGATTCAACAGCAGTAGGAGATAGAGGGCGAGCAGTAGGTGTTTTACAAATTTGGCCTATTATGGTTAGAGAAGTAAACCGTATTACCCATATGAAAGGAGGTGATAGTACTGTTTATTATTACGAAGATCGATTTAGTGTTGAAAAATCTATAGAAATGTTTCATATCTGGAGAGGCTACTATCATAAAAATTCATCATGGGAAAAAATAGCTAGATGTTGGAATGGAGGACCTAGGGGACATAATTGTCTCCAAACCAGACAATATTGGAGAAAAGTAAGAAATGAATTAGATTTATTAGCTTATTACCATTAAAAATTTATGTATACTTATAACGCAAAATTAGATAGAGTAGTAGACGGAGATACCGTTGATGCTTTAGTAGATTTAGGATTTGATACTTGGAAAAAAACTCGTATCAGATTGTATGGATTAGATGCCTGGGAATCCCGCACTAGGGATTTAGAGGAAAAACAAAAAGGATTAGCAGCAAAACAATTTTTAATTGATAAACTAGAAGCTAATAATAATGAATTTATTTTAGTTTCGCATGGTGTGGGAAAATATGGTAGATGTTTAGGTGAAATTTTTCTTAACCCCGGTAGTGATTGCGTAAATGATTTATTAATCACTGAGGGTCATGCCAAAAAATATTATGGAGGAAAACGATAATCAACTTATGCTCCGATAGCTCAGCTGGATAGAGCAACTGCCTTCTAAGCAGTAGGTCTTAGGTTCGAATCCTAATCGGAGTACTATTTTTTTTTAATTTTAATTTTTATATTATGAAACTTTCGAAATCAAATTTAATCATTCTTAGTACGGCAGTTATTAGTTTAGTAGCTTCCGAATATATGTACTTTACAGGTAGTATAGAACAAGCTATGTTTATTGGTCAATGGGTACCATCTATTTTATGTGCTGGTATTTATTTAAACATTCTTAAAAATAAGTAATGATAGGCTTATTAGCAGCTATAGTAACAGTTCTCTTTTCAATTGGAGTTTATACTCTAATATCTGAAGGTACTAAAGCTGATGCCGAGCAAACACCAATAGATTCCAGCTTTCTTATAAAGATGGCTGGATTCTTTTTGATGTTGATAGTAGGTATTTTTACTGTTGTAATAGTAGGTTATAACTATTTTTAATATGTTTGTCAAAAATATACTTTTTACTCTAATATTTTTACCCTGTATTAGTTTTGCACAACTAATGTGTGAAGTAGATTATGCCTGGCAAGCGGACATTTTATTATATGAAGTAGATTATGCTTATCAAGCTGATATTAAATACTGGGTAGCTGATTATCAATATCAGGCTGATGAACAAAAACATCACTGGTATTTAGTCAGGTATCCTCATCAAGCTCGTTATAAAATATTTTGGGTAGATTATAGATATCAAGCTGATAAACTAGTTTTTAGAGTAAATAATCCTTGGGAGACCTACTAATGACTCGGTAGCTCAGCTGGTAGAGCAATACACTTTTAATGTATGGGTCCTGGGTTCGAACCCCAGCCGAGTCACGTTTTACAACATCTTATTCATATGTATTTCCAACGATTACATATCGCGGCTTAATCTAGCCATATTTTTCAATTAAACATTTATTATGAAAAAATATTATTTAGCAATGCTACTACTGGTGGTTAGCTTTATGTTCATGCAAAAAACATATACTAAACACTCCCCAGTACCAGAACTAATTCCTATACAGATTGAAGAGCCAGTTTTACCCTTACCTACAACTCCCGACACTTTAAAAGCAGATACGCTATATGAAGGAGGAGATCTTAGTTATATGCATTTTAAACCTTATAATGGATACCCAGATTCAGTAAGTTTAGTTTTAGTTTTAGATACAGGTGAATTTACTTTCCCTGTAGGAGGCAAAGTTACAAGTGGTTATGGATGGAGAAGACAAGGATGGCATGGTGCCTTAGATATAGGTTATAATAATAGAGATACAGCAAGATCTGCCTTTGATGGAATAGTAAGGTGGTCTCGTTATGGTTATAACGGGGGTTATGGAAATTTAGTTATTATAAGACATTTTAATGGTATAGAAACTTACTATGCTCATTTTAGAGAATTATTAGTAGAAGAAGGCGATACTGTTTGTAATGGTACTCCTATAGGAAGAATAGGAAGTACAGGAAATTCACTGGGACCACACTTGCATTTTGAAACTAGATTTTTAGGAGCCCAATTTAATCCATATGAAATAATGGACATGGAAGGTGATTCCCTGTATAGTGATTCTATTACTTTAATTAGAAAAAATAATAGATATTCTTTATTATAAGTAATATATTTATAAATGTAGTTTTACAACAAACATTATGAAGGAAGCGTTACTAAAAGTTTTAAATTTGCCCTTACCATTAAAGGTAATACTAGCTTCCTCCGCATTCATGGGCTACGTTTGTGATCATATCCTTAATATTACTATGACATATAACGAACAGTTTTTAACTGTTGGTTTTGTGATATTATTAGATGGATTTTTTGGTATACTAGCTGGTGTAAAGCGTGAGGGCTTTAAAACGTACAAGGCCCTAAAAGTATTAAGAAATGTATTTACTTGGTGGTTAATATTATTTGTAATATTAAGTATAGAAGTATCATTTAAAGTTTCCTGGTTAAGCGAAACTATAGTTTTACCATTCATGGTTTTCCAAATCATCTCTGCATTGAAAAATGCCTCTATGGCTGGTTTTATTAAAATGGAGTTATTAAACGAAATTTTAGATAAAATAGACAATCATAAAGGTAAGAGAGATGTGGATTAAAGAACTATTTAGAGATAAAAACGATATAAATGAAAAGTCCGTTATAGGGTTTTTATCATTTGCCATAATGGTAATATTTGCAGTAGTAGATTTAGCTACTGGTTACTTAGGAAAAGATTTAATTATTAATGAATTTATTTATAATTCATTTGTTTTAATAACATTAGGTTCTCTAGGAATTGCGGGAGCCGAAAAAATATTTGGCTCAAAATCATGATAAAAAATTTATTAACATTACTTACATTTTTACCTTTATTCCTTTCAGCTCAAACAAGTTGGGTAGCATTTAGGTTGGAAACAGATACTCATCCCGAAGAATTTTCTTGGTATGTTGAAGATGTAGCAACTGGGGATACAGTTGATCAAGGTGGTCCTTATGGAGGAGGTTCTTACGGTCCTGTGGGACAAAGAACAGAAATTGCTGAATATATTCCTTTATCACCTGGTAGTTATACATTATGGCTAGTTGATTCAGCAGGTAATGGATTTGATAGTATACCAGGAGCAGAGGTAGAATTTTTTCTAGGTAACTGGTGTGGTGAGGTTAATACTTCAGAGATACCTGGTTACACTAACTGGCAAGAATGGGGATATCCTTTTACAGTTAATTCTTGTTTATTGCCTATATTGGGATGTGATGACCCTAATTCATCTAATTATGATTCCACAGCAACATGGGATAGATTTGGATTTGAATGTGAGTACATTTGGGATGTAACATTTCAATTAGATATTTCAAATGCTCCTCCTATGGATACCCCTGAGGTAAATGGAATATTTAATGCATGGTGTGGTGATTGTAATCAAATGACTGATATGGGTAATGGTATATGGGAAACAACCATATCAATACCAGGAGGAGTTTATCCTTACAAATTCTCAGCTGATGACTTTGCTATACAAGAACAACCATTTATAGGTGCTAATAATTCTTGTTTTCAAGAAGACTTTGGATTTGTAAATAGAATATTAGATGTGGATAGGGATACAGTATTACCTTTAGTGTGTTGGGAATCATGTTTACCTTGTGGAGCTATTCCGGGTTGTACTGATCAAACTTCACCTAATTGGAATCCATGGGCTAATTATGATGATGGAACTTGTTTAATTACATGTCCACCTAACTCTGAGATACTTCAAATAGAATTAACTACAGATCAATACCCAGGTGAAACAGAATGGGAAGTAAGGGATCAAAATGATAGTCTTATAGGACGAGCAGGTCCATTTGAAGAAGGTAACACTACTTATGTTGACAGACTTTGTATACCTAATAATACTCAATATCAGTTCTTTGTATTTGATGAATATGGGGATGGTTTATGTGGGTCTTGTTTTGGAGGAATAGACGGAGAAGTAATAGTTACAAGAGGCAACTGTGATACTATTTATGAACTATACCAGGATGATGCAGATTTTGGATTTGTAGATTCATCCATGCTTTATAATATGGTTGCATGTAATCCCGGAGGACCAATATTTGGTTGTACAGATTCTAATTATGTAGAATATAATCCCCAAGCTACTATTAATATTATTCCGTCTTGTCAAACTTTAAAAGTATATGGTTGTTTAGATACTAATTCTATTAATTATGATTCAACTGCTAATACACCAGATTATGTTAGAGAATGTGATTATACGTTAGTAATAACAGATGGAGTAGGAGATGGTTGGTTTGGTAATTGGATAGGAATTAAACAAGGTAATTGGGCATCTCCTAGGTATACAATGGGACCCCAAGATGGAACCTCAGAAACATTTATTGTACCTTTAAAAGCCAATAAAAAAGTAGAAGTATTTTTCTTTGTAGAAGGAGGAGGAGGATTTACTTCTGAACAATGTGGATTTTATTTAATAGGTCCTGAAGGTGATACTGTGGTACAAGGTGGAACTAATGTATGGACAGACCCCATTAAAGAATTTCCTTTTAGATATAAAGGAGTTCCTTATTGTGGTGACTTATGTATTCCTAAAATATATGGCTGTACAGATCCATTAGCATATAATTTTATAGACTCGGCTAATACAAATGATGGTTCATGCTATTATAATCCTGCTTGTTCTAATCCTGGTTACTTAGAATACTATTTAGCTGATAGTTCTTTAGTAGATTACTGGTCTGAAGAATTTTGTTCTACTTTAGCAGTATTTGGTTGCACTGATTCTATTGCTTTAAACTACGATCCTGCTGCTAATGTGGATAATGGGGGTTGTATTATTCCTGTTTATGGATGTATGGACCCTGAAGCATTTAATTATAATGAAAATGCAAATGTAGAAGATGGTACTTGCTTATATGACGCAGATTGTATAGGCAATCCTGGTGACCCATATTGGTTAAATGATCAATGTTATGCTTGGGTTATCTCCGTTGATGATTATTGCTGTGATAACATATGGGATGAAACATGCCAGGAGATGTATGATGTTTGTGATGAACAACAAGATATAGTAGGTCTTCCAGATGTAAAACCTAATCAAATTATAGTTTATCCTAATCCAGTTGAATCTACTTTAAATATTATTACTGATATGGAAGTAAAAGTTGAGGTAAAAGATATAGTAGGTCAAGTTATTATTAGTAAAATGAATCCAGTAAAATTAGATTTATCTAATGTAGCAGCTGGAACTTATAATATAGTAATGACATTTAATGGTAGAACATTAATTAAAACAATAGTAAAAGAATGAGATTAATTACTTTAATATTAGTACTTTGTGTTAGTGTAGCGAACGCTCAAGTTGGTCCTAAAATAAAAAGTGCATTTAAATACTCCACTATTTATGGAGCAATTAATGGAGGTAACTCTATTGCTGATGTAAACACTTATTCTGTAACTACTGGAAGATTACAACAACAAACAGCTAAAACCCCATTTGATTTCTCAGTAAGTGTGGGTGCTAGAAAAATAGCTAGATTTGGATATGAAAATAGAGCCAAAGTGTTTTATGATGGTACAGAACAATCTTATGGTGATGCTGCCACTATAGGTAAAGTATCTGGATTTGAATTTTTATCCCTATTCCAATATAGAAGATTATTAGGACAAAATTATCTAGACCAACATCACTTCCTAAGATATGTAGATGATTGGTGGTTAACTAAATTTGAATATCTACAAAATGGATTTGCTGACATTAAATACTTTGAGGCATCCCAAAGATTTAGGTGGAAGATAGGTACTAAATTTTCTTTAAATGCAGGATTTGTTCAAAGAATATCTGAACCATATGGATATGATCCTTTAGCTGAATGGGTATTAGATAATGGTAACTTACATTATACTTATTTAGCACTACAAGAAGGCTATACAGTTGATTATGATAATGGAGAATTTTATAACCCATCTGGTGAATTAGTAGCTACATCACCTGAAATATGGGAACAAGTAGTTATCCCAGATGTATTAGATGATTATGTAACTAGAAAAGAATCTGAGTTACCCATACAGTGGAATCATAGTTTAATAGCTGGATTTGACCTATATCATTACACTAAGGAATTTTGGGTGCATACTTGGGGTAGTATTATGCCTTATCATATCCCACTTAAAAGTGAATATTCATATAGAAGATCCATTGGAAATAAAAACTGGGTTGATTATGGTGGTGGATTTATCTTTGGATGGAAAATAACAAAACAATTAGGAATCTTCACTGAAGGAACTTATAATAAGTACTGGAATAGAAGATGGCATAGATTTAGTGTTGGTTTAAATTATACTTTAATAAAATGAAAACGTTAAACGAAGATACATCATTTAAGGTTAGTCTTAAAACCTTAGGTGGTATAGCAGCAGGAATAGCAGCTATAGTTGGGATGTGGTTTGCTTTACAAGCAGACATACAAGAGGCAAAAGAATTGCCTAAAAATGAATGGGATGAAGAATGGGATGTCAAAGTAGATGAACGCATCCCAGAACCAGATGTTACTAGAATGGAGTTTGATATGAAAGACCAAATGGTAAGACAAACCATTATGACTACTCAAGAAGATGTTTCGGAAATAAAGGAAGATTTGAAACGTATTGAAGAGAAGTTAGACGAATTAAAATGAAAAATTTTGTATTACTTATATTTTTATTTATAGGATTTAATGTATATTCACAATCACCTTGTGGATATAATTTATGTGTGGTAGAATTTAATGCACCTTGGAATGAAGTTAATCAAATAGAGTGGCTAAATAAAGTTACGGATTGTTCTAAAAAAAGAATTTGTATTGAAGCTACTCCGGATGCAGCTAAAGAATATAAAATATTTGCTGTACCTACTTTAATAATATTTAATGAAGGTGAAGAAGTAGAAAGATTTTCTCCTAACATTATGTTCCAAACAGATGCCACTAAGGAAGAAATACAGGAGGCAATTGACGAAGAAGTAATGTCAGATTTCTGATAAAGCATTTGGAAAACACAGAATTGGTTAGTATATTTATAGCCAAAAGTCATAATGCAAGAACAACCTCGTAGATACGAAAAATTTAGGGTAGTTAATACGGTTTTAATAGTAGTATTAATTGTAGTTTTATTAATGAAAGGCTGTGGGGATGGTAATGGAGGTCCCACTGAACCTGTTATTATTAGAGATACTACATCTGTAGTTACTTATGATACTATAACTAATGAAACAGTTAGCTATGTCCCCCAATACTATGAAAAAGAAACAATAAAATATATTCATGATACTATCACCCAGATTGAATATAAAATTGAACCCACAGATACCTCTGCCATTTTAGAAGACTATTTTGCTAAGTACTATTATGTAGATACTGTAATTCATACTGATAGTATTACTTTTATTGTTTATGATACTATTACCCAAAATCAAATTGCAGGTAGATCTTCAAGATATAATATTTTATATCCTACTATTACGAACACAATAACAGAAAAGCATTATATTAATGCAAGAGAGCTATATCTAGGTTTCAATACTGGATTTACTCTTAAACCATTTAATTTAGCTAATGCTAATTTAGGGGTACTATTACGAACAAAAAGAAGATATATTTTAGGTTTAAATGGAGGTGTACAATTCTTTCACGATGGGGTTGGATACACTAATATTGATCCGTATATTGGTGTAAGTTATTATCAAAAATTAACAAAAAAATAAATGCAAGAAAGTAAGTTATCAAAAGAGATTTATCAGGATTTATATGATAGAAATTCTAGGGGATTAAATAAATATGGACATTTACTAGATGATAACAATTATCAAGATATGCTACAACATGCATATGAAGAAGCATTAGATTTGACCCAATATCTAAAAAAAGAAATTGGTAATAAAAATACTATTTTAAAGCTTATAAAAAAATATCCTAATGATCAAGATTTAGGAGCAGCTGTAAGGTGGCATTTTAGAAATAAAAAATAAGCTATGACAGAAGATTTTGATTTTGATTTTAATTTTGATGATTATAAACCTGATCCTACTGGCGCAAGCGAGCTACATCAAAAATTATTAGAAAGAGGCAATGAATTTTCTATTTTAATTTGTGATAGTGTTTGTACCGCATTGGATAAAGACATAGATGAAGTTACTATAGAAATAGAAATAGATGATGAATTTTCTATGGACGTTACTTGTGCTAAGGAAGATTATTTAGAAGCATTAATATTGAATTTACCTAGAGTAGAAGAAGAAGAGGAGTATGAATTATGTACTAGAGTTGTTAACCACATAAAAAAATTAGAAAGTGAGAAAAACGATTGATACGTTTGATAAAAAAGAAGTCAATAGGAAAGGTGTTCATGCAAAAAGTAAAACTTCAAAGCATAAGCATAGTAAAAATTATAAGAAAAAATATAGAGGTCAAGGTAGATAAACTTTTGCTATTGGCATACCCACCCCTTAATATGTATATACAAACCAATGACACACATTACAATATTTCTTAGCATATGGATATTCCTTGGAGGATGGGGTTACTTTGAATTAAGAAAGGATGATGTAATCAATTACAGTAATGATTATGGAATCTGGAACAAAGTAATAGATTTTTTGGCAGCGTTGGCTTTTGGACCATTTACGTTGTTGGCGGCTAAACTTTAAATTATGAATTGGAAAAAGTTATTTAAGAGAAAAACAGAAACGGATAAATTACAAGATAAGTATGATTCGTTAATGAAGGAAGGATATAGGTTATCTAAAATTAATAGGACGGAAAGCGACCAAAAATATTTTGAGGCTAACCAAGTATTAAATGAAATAGAGTTATTAGAAAAAAAATAATTATGAGTAAAAAATTAAAATATGGGTGGGTACCTGACCCAAAATGGCATGCTATTATGAGCTTTGTTAAATCAGGAGTACGTTTTGTAGGTTATGGATTTTTACCATTTAACATTATGTGGGGAGCTGGTTTGTTGGTAGCAGCAGAAGTAATTGGTGTGGTAGAAGAAATGGTGTAAAAAAATGTTTAGAAGATTATTTACATCATTAATAACATTTTTATTTAAGCTAAAACAAAAATCTAAACGAAGACGACCTTCAGTTTGGGATAACGAATAATTATGAGTTTACAACAACACGTAGAAAAACGAATAGTTAAAATGGACCAAGAAATAATGTATGGTGAGAGTAGGGGGAGAGGTAACTTACCAGGTGTAGTAATGGCTCATTTAAAACATAAAAAACGAGTGCTAGAGGAAATACTGAAACTATTAAAGAATAACGATATAAATTTGTAATATGAACTTTTTAAAACGATTATGGGTAAAGCTTTGGAGCAAAACAGAGGTAGATGATAAAATTATTGCTGCTGCTAAGGAAGGCAAAGCTAGAGTAAAACGAATGGGTGAAGAACTATGTGATGTGGGAGATTCACTTAAGGAAGTAGTTAATCAAGCAGGTGATGTAGTTGATGCTGCTAAAGGTAAAAAGCGTAGAGGACGACCTCGTAAAAATAAGTAAATGAAGAAACTACAAATATTTGCTTTTGATCCTTGGAATAGTGAAAACCAGGACGTATCTTGGGATGTGAGTTATACTGAGTCAACGTTGTATAAAATTATAAATGAGGCACGTAAGGATTATCCTCAACATCACATGACTTTATACTATGAAGATGGACAAGTAACTACTATGGAACCCCTAAATAGGGAGGAAAAATACGTTTAATAAATGGGTGCTAATAAACCTAATATGGAATTTTTCGATTTTGCCCCTGCTCCAGCTGGATTTAAGTGGGTAAGGAATAAGGAAAATGGTGAATGGAAACTTATTCAAACTGATGATGGTATGAGTAGGGGAGAGATTGCTCACCATATTAGCAAACGAACTACTCAACAAACAGTTAGGGATAAAACTAAATATTCTCGTAAAACAAAACATAAAAGTAATGAGCAAGAGTAAGTTAATTTATGAAATTAAAGTAGTGGGGGATGTTTGGTTAAGAGTATCAACTGAAGAGTATAATGCTTGGAAGGGGTTAAAACGAATTACATGTGAGGAAGATGTAAAATCATCAGATGGAGAAAAGTAATACATGTTATGAAATACATTGGGGACACAAACCAACATTGTTTCCTGCTAAAATGTATGTGTTTGCTAAAAGTAAACCAGGAGCAATCAATTCAATTAAAAAACACTGGCATGGACATGAATATGCTTGTGATACAAAAATAACTAAAGTAGTTAAAAAAAATAAGGATTTTAGACCTTGGAATAGATAATTATGGAAAAATTTGCATTTTTTGTATTAGCTATTACTGTTTATATTGCTTTATAT
>CAACVD010001011.1_pt2 | contig 10723 bp, 20 predicted proteins | sample 2381771 | NCBI WGS metagenome assembly CAACVD01 (sample SAMEA5211965, study PRJEB30684) | marine metagenome | biome: Marine; feature: Epipelagic; material: Water | collected 2015-10-15 | depth 15 m | reverse complement strand
CACCCCACTCAAATCTGCCAGGCCAGCAATGAGTATCAAACCTATCTGCTAGATAAGACCCTAGATAGCCCGTGTGTCCTACTGTAACTATTTTATCCACGGTCGAATCCTGTTACGGTCAGAGTGTATTTTGGTAAAATACCAAAATTAGCACTAAGGTGAAATACTTCGTTCGGTATCTCAATACAATCCCCAGGAACCCAATGATGAATCATGTTGTCATGCACTTGTAAAAAATGACCCCAACTCCATTCAGAAACAGCGACAAAGAACCTTCTTACATCTCCTTCTCCAAATCTTACTTTAAATCCATTATAGCTATCAGTATGAATAGGAATACCCTGACCAGGATCATACCTTAGTAGTCTAACTAAACTAGTAGACTCCTCTAAATTGACAGCATCAAAGAACTTTGAGCCCACCATATCTTTAAGTGCTTGGTCGTCTTCAGGCTCGATACCCCAGTTGATTTCTGTAGTGTTGTGCTCATTGTAACCTAAATACTGAGTCATAACAGATTGTCTAAGCGAGTCTTCTGGCACGAAGGGTCTTGGTTTGTAATCCTTAATGGTTGCATTAGCTAGATTTTCTTCTGCCCAGTCAATTATTCTATTGTGGTCGATATCAACAGTAAACTGTCGAAGTTCCATATGTTGATTTAAATCAACACTTTTCTGATCCAAATAATCAGCAAAGTATCTATTATAGGTGTAAATATTTCCCATGTTAGTCTCCTAAATAAAAAGAGTGTGCTTTAAATCCGTGTTGAAGTCTAAATAACTTATGACCACCGAGAGTCTGATTCATCTGAAACCTTACTCGATCTCTTTGATCTTGAGACATACTTCGTAACATTAACTTATCTTTAGGACGTAAAGAATACTCTAACATGTTAGTTGCGGTATCAGACTTTCTAAACCAATTAGGCTCTGGAGCTATCGGGGCATCCCTCACAGTATTTCTTACCAGCTCTTTATAGATTGGGTACTTAGGTCTTTCAGAGTAGTCTTGCTGTAATAAATTTTTCATCAAGTGGCATTGCTTGGCATGAAGTTTGGGCATATCAGGAGTAGTATAAAACAATTCTATATTTCTATAAGGAGTCAATTCTCCGTAGTTGTCAGTATCCCAGAGTTCAGCGTACCACTTACCGTCCTCAACTTGAATCATCGGTTCGCCATCACAAACAATATTACAAAAGTTTTTACCTTTAATTTTTGGAGTATAGAAATGACGGATACTTAAATTAGTCTTAGTATATGCCCACTTCTCTCCGAGGTACTTCTCAAAGTAAGCCTGATCATAGGTAATCACATTAATTTTAGTGTGGGGAATATTGGAACTCAATTTATTAAGATAGGGTAAAACATAGTTATCTATCTCAAAGTCGCCTGCATTCTTCTCTTTATTATCAGGAGCAAATTTATAGACAACTATTTCGTCGATGTAAATAAACTCATCTAAAAAAATGTTAAGGGCAGTTGTGCTGTCTGAACCGCCACTTAACCAAAATTTAAGATAATCGTATTTGTCGCGCAACTGATGTGCACGCTCAATCATGAGTGCTCTTAAAGATTCGGAAGGGTCTACGGTCCAATCATAATTTCTAAAGGAAGGGTCATCAAAAAGATGAAAAGAGACATCATGAAAATCACCGTGTGATGCATCTAGGGCTTTGAACTTATGTTTGTACCGAGTACCTGCATACTCCCAGTACGAATTTAACATAACATTATTATACAACTCTGAACTGAATTGTCAATGGTAATTTAGCTACCAGTATCGTCAGAGTTCCAATAATTTTGTATGTTAAGATTTGCTTTCAAGTTATCACGTTCTTGAGTAAGTTCCTCTACACGCTTAACAAGTTTGTAGTAAGCATCTGTAAGTTGTGCCAAATCTGTTTTTAGATTCTCTATGTGACTACCTTGTGAAACTACCATGTCTCTATAGTACTCCGCTTCCTTATCTGTTTGATGTCGTACTTCTTGTGTCATTAAAAATCAATCTGTCCAAGACCTGAACCGATTGCTCCTCCAGTAGCTACATTAAAATGAGCGTGTTGCTCATCAGGATCTTCATAGGGACAAGACTTCACATTACAAGGCCACACTACTGGCTCATTGCCAGCAGTGTCCCACAAGTTGATAGTGCAAATCTCACATTTGCCAACAGCATTTCCATAATCAACTTTAGCCAAAGTTCTCTACCCCTCCACTTGAAGTTGCGTAGTCAACATCCTCAAGATCTCGTTCCCACTCTGCCATTTGACCTGAAATGTCCCACATATCGTCAAGCTCATCACCAATATGCTCCCGAACATTTTCGGAGGTACAGTTTGCGTACTCATAGAACTCCTCTCGTCCGTCCTGATCAAACAGACCTACAAAACACATTCCAGGCTCGTAGTAGGAAGCTTTAACTTGAATTCCTTTTTCAAGAGCTGCACGGTATACTTCGATAGGTGGCCCCCAAGCGGTGTCAAACCCAAGAATAACATTATGCCCATCAACATCCCAGTTGTAAAGTTGGGCATCCCACTTAGTTCCCCACTTTTCAGAACGAGACCAGTTATTGTCGTCTTCCTCTATAGGAACAAACCATCCGAACAAAGTATTATCAGCCGAGTTATCATTATACTCAACTACTACCTTGTAAAACTCATTAGCCTTTTCTTCAGATTCAAAGGACAAGATAACATCGTTATTGCACCAATTTGGCATTTCAATCTCCTACTATTTGAATTTTTATTAGAATATCAAAAATTACAGGATAAAGCAATCATAGAGTAGATTACGCTGCCTGTTTATCGTCAACTAATTCAATCATGGCTTTTCCGAATGACCTCTCTCTGAGAAAATAAAGTCTACTCAAAAACTCTTTTTTAGACTCAGAGGTTTTGTTAGGGTTTATCAAAGTTGTGCTTTTAAGGAACATTGGGAATGCACGTTCTGTTTCATAGGTAATTAGCATAGCTTTTTGAATTTCAAAAATGTCCTCATCAAAAGTATCAAGTTCAGTAAGGTATGCTCTTATCAGATTAAATACGTAGTTAACCTTATTTTCTGCATGAATCTTAGTAAACAAATGATACAAGTAGTTGTTAGCATGAAATGATAGACCATTGATCTTATGCCATGAACTTTTACCAGTATCATACCATTGGTCATGCTGACTTTTAAAATATTTAAAGTAACTTTTGAAGTATGGGTCCTTCAAGCAATACTCGTATAAACCTTCGTAAAACTGCTCATAAGATAGATAACCTTTTTGACTATATCTCTCTGCAATAACATTAGTGAAACCCCTTAAGTGAAAGGTATTAATAAAACACGAAAACTCAGCAGCTTTATAGATATCTTCATGCGACATAGAATCTGTAGAATACACCCAATTCACTTCTTCATCAATATTGTCAGTGTTATTCTCTAACCAATCGTGTATCTTTCTCCACTGGACATTGTCTTGATTTGTAAGATAGAGTTCAGCATTAGCTAACCCTGCAAGTTTATACATATTAATATGTATGTTACAAGACATTTCAAATATCTTATAAAAGTTCTGCTTGTAAGAATCTATTGTTTCTTTAGGAAGCCCCATAATAAACTCAGTGTATAAAGGAACATTATGCTTTTGACATTCCTCGTACAGCTCTTTAATTCTATTAGTCTGTAAATTTTTTCTATTAATAGCGTCTAGTACTGAGTCGTTTAAAGTTTGTAGTGCAACACTTAAGCTAGAGTTTTTCTGTCCACCCTCATTAATCAATTTTTTCACAATATTCACAACTGCATAGTTTTGATTCTTAGCCCAGTTAGTATAAAACAAAACATCTTTTTTGTAGAGGTGATGAAGTCTAATAAATTCATCTACAATTAAATTATCTCTATCAACAAAGATACCAAAGTTTGCATCTGCTAATTCAACACTGTAACAGTTATGAGTATACACCCAGTTAAATTCAGCAAAGATACGTTCTAGTTCAAATTTCTTAATCTTTGAATAGGTGAGAGACCCCCAGTCACAGAAGGTACATTTGTATGGGCAGCCTCTATTTGTCTCAATAGTCGCATTCCATTCAATGTCAGGGTACTGATGTGCCAGTTTATCAAAGGTTCCATCCAAATAAGGACTTGGTAAGACAGAGAGGTCATTAATTCTTTTAGCAGGTTTGTTAGTAATAGTATTACCATTATCATTAAAAATAATGCCATCTACTTCATGTAGATTATCAAAGTTAAATACTAAATCTGAAAATACAAACTCACCCTCATTAACTACATGAACGTCAATAAAAGGATACTTAGAGAAAAACTGATTATCAGTAATTTCTAACTCTGGTCCTCCAAAAACGATCTTAATACTAGAGTTAATTTCTTTAAGTTTCTTTGCTACAGCTAAACAGTATTTTCTATTCCAGATGTAACAAGAAAAAGCCACAACATCATCGTGCTGTAGCTTTTCTACAATTAAATCAACTGGTTCTCTGCGAAATAACAAATGGTTCAGTGTGTAAGGATTATTGGGGAGAGAGTTCAGGTAACTCCAGATACAAGCTGCGGAATAAGGTAAGAAGTAACTGTTATCTTTACCACCTGTGTTGTAGTTAACCTGTACAAAACTAATATTCATAATCAAGATACACGGGTGACGTAGACTAAGAAACTACGTTTCACCCACTAACTCCCTCCGGTCGTATAGTTGTTCGATAACCTGTGCCGCGCTGTTCGCCAGCGTTACAATCGAACTCAGCTAATGAACATAATTTAGCATGAATTTGACCAACCGTCCAATCCAAAATTACAAGCTCACTTCAGCAGCTTCGAGATAGGCAATCATATTCTCGGGAGTAGTTTCAATATACGGATCGTCGTCCGAACCTTCATTGTTGATCCCAGGCTCTTGCCACCACCGTTCAACTCTGCCGTCGTTGAGAACGCACATGTATCGCCATGAACGCAAGCCAAAACCTAGATGATTCTTGCCAATCAACATTCCCATGAATCTAGTAAAGTTGCCTGATCCATCAGGTATAGTTTTCACTGATTCAATGTTTTGAGCTTTGGCCCAAGCATTCATCACAAAGGCATCGTTGACAGAAATGCAATACACTTCATCTACTCCAAGCTCACGCATCCGAGGATAGTTGTCTTCAAATCCTGGCAGCTGATAGGTAGAGCAAACAGGAGTAAACGCTCCTGGTAGGGAGAAGAGTGCAATACGCTTTCCCTTGAACAGTTCATCGCTAGTTACATTTTGCCAGCGAAAGGGATTCGGCCCTTCAATCGACTCGTCACGTACACGAGTTCTAAATACCACGCAAGGCGGCTGAAATCCTTCAATCATTTGTCATCAACTCCTCTATTACAAGCTCTAAGTCATCAACTCTTTGCCTGAGTTCTTCTACTTCTTCTGTTAGTCTTCGGTTGGTGTATTCAGTCCAACCTCCACGCTCTTCCAGAAGCTTTTGTTTAATCCACTCTTGTGTCTTCGGCATTTTTCAGTTTCCATACAATGTGAGAATTATTGTTTGCGTCAAAGGTGATTGCTGGCAGTCCAGCTTCGTGCGCTTGCCAACCTACCCAGTGCCAAGTGGCTCCTGCCTCTTGTTGTTCGTTTGCAGTTGATACAAACTCTGAGTTGTCTGCAAACCACAGCCCAGAGATAATTACGATTGCTTCAATCATACTCGTTCCTTTCTATAGATTTTGAATCTTTATACTAATAGTCTCAATTAAGCTACCTAGTCCGTTTCTACGTTGAGCGCTTAATAGTTCTTTGATACGTAGTTTTTCAAAGTCTTCTTTTGAAATTTGTTGTGCCTCTTGTTTAGTTATACCAGAGAAACAGTCTGCGACTACACTACAGATACCCTTTGTAATCATTGCATCACTATCATAGTATACATTTACTAAGTCATCTTTCAACCCAACATCTACCCAAATCTGGCTGATACACCCATGAACTTTACGACTGTCAGTACGCATCTCTTCGGGAAGATTTGTAGGTCGCTTTGCTAAATCAATTAAGTGTACGAGTCGTTCCTCTCCGTCAAGAAAACTAAACTCCTCAGCATACGTATCAATCTTGTTCATTACCAAAATCCTAAAGTTCTACCGTTACCTGAGATGATAGCAAAACAGGTAAGAATATGTAATACAATCCAAAATGTGCGAAACCATAGTGCCTTCTGCACATCTGTCTGTGTGATAGGCAGAAACTCTGGCTTGTCTTCATCTGTAAGACCAATAGGCATACCCACAGTTCTGGCCCACATTTTAAGCCAGCGTCTCTGTCCACTCATTTTTTATCCTTCTTTTTCCCGTCTGCAAGTCCTAGTAAAGCCATAACAAATAGTGCAATTGGTAAAGCGATACATAAAAATATCACTGCTGAAAATATATCCCACATTAACTTTTAGTACTTGTATGAATACTAGAGGGTAGTTGCTTTGGCGTCTCAAACCACCCCACAAGAGGTGCTAGTACAAACAAGAAGGCAAACCAGTAAGCTGTACCAAACTGACTGATAATAACATAAGGTTGCTCTGCAGGCATAGCTCCACAATACATCAGCACGAAAAAGTCTACCACAAACAACCAGACACACCACTTCCACACAGGACGATATCGGCAGCTACGAACGTAGGAACGATCTAACCAAGGAAGTGCCGCAAAACTTACAATAGCTCCACCCATAGCTAATACACCCATGAGTTTATCAGGGATAGCTCTTAATATTGCATAGAACGGTAAGAAGTACCATTCTGGAACAATATGAGCAGGTGTTACAAGTGGATCAGCCTTAATATAGTTGTCAGGATGTCCAAGTGCATTTGGTAAAAAGAATAGCATCCACGCAAAGATCAACAGAAACACAACACTAGCAAACAGATCTTTTTGAGTCATGTAAGGTGCAAAACTAATAGTATCTCTAGTATCAATTGGTTCAACTCCGCTAGGATTATTAGAACCAGTGATGTGGAGTGCAATGACATGAAAAAGCACTACTCCGACAATGCCAAAAGCTATGAGCCAGTGTAAAATGAATGCACGATTTAAAAAGGCATCTCCAACACTAAAATCACCCCACAAGAAGATAACAATGCTCTCACCGACAAAAGGAATTGCACTGAATAAATTTGTAATAACTGTCGCCCCCCAGAAACTCATCTGTCCCCAAGGCAAGACATATCCTAGGAAAGCGGTAGCCATCATCATAAGAAATATGACAATGCCAAATATCCACATAAGTTCTCGTGGATTTTTGTAACTACCGTAGTAGAGTCCTCTAAACATATGAATATAGACAGCGATAAAGAAGAAACTAGCCATATTCATGTGAATGTATCTAACCAACCAGCCATGATTGACATCTCGCATGATACGCTCAACACTGTCAAAAGCAAGAGCGACATCAGGCTTATAGTGCATACCTAAAATAAGTCCTGTCACAATCAGAGACATTAGACAGATCATCAAGATGCCTCCAAAACTATAGAGATAGTTTAGATTACGAGGCACTTGGAATACAATATACTCTTTTAGTAGTATTCTAGGTATTGGTAGTCTATTATCAATCCAACCAAGAACCCCCGTAAAGGGGGATCCACCAACTTTACTGGTTTTGACTGGTTTATAGTCAGGTTCAGACACTACTCATGCTCTCCTCCTGGATCATTAGCGTCGAGAACAACTCGCTGTCCATTGATCCACATTGTTTGTCTAGTGCGGCTTACAGAGTGGTATCCCGGGCGCAAGTTAAAAAGGTTTGGGTTGTTCTTTGCTACCGCAAAAGTTCCTACAGTCACAGCGATAGCTGCTAGTATGAGTGTGTGTGCAATAGCGGTGATTCCAAACATCCACATAGAACTAAAGTATGCGGAGAATACAATACACCACATCCAAGCTAAGACTTGCATTACCATGTGGCGAGTGTTTGTATCAGGAATATGACGCAAAGGATTGTACCTATTGTCCATGATCATATTCCAGTTGTCATAAATAATTTTCTTCAACGAAAATACTCCTTTTTCAAATATAACTTTATCTGCATAATGAGCATCAGCTGAGTCTTTGAACTCAATCGCATCATACAAGTCATAAAACTTCTGAGAGATTTTATGATCTTTGAACCATGCAGTTACTCTATACATTGTCTCTCTTAGCTTCGTCCCATGATCGCTCTGCCATCCAGAAGAGAAGCATAAGAATAACAAAACTTATCATACCGTATAGATGATGCCCAAAAAAATAGTTTCCTGCCCATCCAAATCCAAACATTACGGCAAAGATAGCTGCAACTCCAGCAAGATGTTTAGAAAAGTGTTTAATAAAAAGTTTAGTCATCAGTAGCACTCCATGCAGGTTCACAGTAGACAAGAAAACCATGCCCACCTAGTTGGTTCCAACGCTTGATTGTCCAGCGCTTGTCGTCGTATAGTACATCTCCTGGTTGACAATACTGTAGCTTGTCTTCCGCTTGAGGTACAATGATGATGTCCTCCCTCTCGAAACCAAATTGTCCGAGCCACCAATACTTATTTTCCTTTACTGTTTCAATGTGTTCCTCTTTGTAGTGAGTACCCATTGCAGTAAGGAGTTTCATATTAGGATGATTATCCCAATACATATCTTGAAAAAACCGCATGTGATTAGTCGGTGGTGCAGTTCTAAAAATCTTCTCATAGTTCGCCGCCATGAACTGTTCCAGTGTTTCTCCACAGCTATTGCCAGCTTTGCCTAGAATACTACCAGTAAACCCAAGTGCACGGACACCTACCTCAAAATCGGCAATCACTCCGTCAACGTCTAAATAAATCAATTTTTACTCCTTAAATTTGGCACAGGTGCAAGGATTTGAACCCTGACTTTCAGTTTTGGAGACTGACGTGCTAGCCGTTGACACTACACCCATTTAGCGCTTCCCAGTCTTTTTAGGCATTTTTTCATAGATCGTGGTAGGACACTGATATATAGGATTAGTAGATACCTTCACCAATGTTTTATCTTGGCATCTGTATAGACAATCTCTATCACCAGCATCGTTGATACTGTTTTGAATTAGGGCACAGCTCATCATACCTGCCATAACAAGTTCAATCATCTGCTCTCCAATCTTTAAATATAGTGTATTATAGACAATCAGAAAGCAAATGTCCAGTTTAAAATGGCGGAGAGACAGGGATTCGAACCCTGGAAGGGCGTAAACCCTTGCTGGTTTTCAAGACCAGTGCCTTCAACCACTCAGCCATCTCTCCTACTAAACTTCGTCTGATTTTTTAGATACACAGATTAAGTTGTACTGTTTCTCAGTAGTATCCCCTAACTCATCTACAATACCTTGTCTATGCTCTTGACACGCTTCAATTGTATCAAAAGATCTTGGGTACATCATAAAGTCAGGAGTAGCTCCGTCAAATGCGACAAAAAATAAAAACCAAATCATAATAAGCCTCTTGGAGCGGGTAGACGGATTCGAACCGTCATCATTAGCTTGGAAGGCTAAGGTAATAGCCCTTATACGATACCCGCATTGGTGATTCCGGTAGGACTCGAACCCACGACCCACAGCTTAGAAGGCTGTTGCTCTAATCCAACTGAGCTACGGAACCAAAATCAAAATTAGGATTTAAGATCTCCTGTATCTTCCAAGGAGTAAAACAAACAGTGCCTAAACTAATATGGTCAGCACCTGCATCTAAATATCGTTGTGCGTCTTGTTTACTATATACTCCCCCTCCAGCTATCACTTCAACATGAGGATGGGTAAGTTTTATATATTCTAGTGTTTTTAAGGTGTATGGAATCAATATCCTACCACTAAGGCCACCTTTATTCGTATGTAAAGTATTACTAGTATGAATTTGATTATACCCTAAATCTACAATCTTATCAACTAACTTTGTTGTAGAGGTTGGAGGTATTTTTACTATACGCCAGTGACTTTGCAGATTAGTGAATAGATGAAAACCATCAAACTCAGTTGTATCTTCGTGTGAATCTAAATTAGGACAGCTTATATTGAGTTCAACATTTCTACGTATACTAATCATATCATACATTGCGACCCAATCTTTGGGATCAATAGCAGCTAGACTTAGACAATCGTCATAGTTTGTCTTTAGCATACCAGCACGTAGACCTTGGTTTCTTAGTCCTAATTTATTACGCCATCCATCACGAGTGTACCTTAAAGTACGCACAATCTGCTTAAAACGACCTGGACGTGGCTCAAGTGTCCACGTTCCAGTGACGCTGATAGCATTTTTTCGTCGTATGTAGTTTCCAAAAGGTGCGCTTATAAAATACACTTTTTTTACCTTGGTAGTCCTGGCAGGACTCGAACCTGCATTGCTCTCTAATCTGGAGACTTTGCCGACTATAATTCGGGGGTTTTACCAATTAAACTACAGGACCGTTGGTACGAGCGGGGGGACTCGAACCCCCACGGCCATTACAGCCTACGGATTTTAAGTCCGTTGCGTCTACCGATTCCGCCACGCTCGCTTTAGTTAGCAACCGTAGGAATCTTCATCGTAGTTATCAGTAAACTCAAACCTAAATGGCATATCGTCTTTTTTACTCATTAACTCTTCTACACGATGCTCAAGAGTGCTGATAGTGGTATGAATGTGACCAGTATCATGCGGTTGAATTTGCGTGCGGAGATAATCAATCTCACGAATCAAGTGAATGATATGCTCCATATCGTATTGCTGACC
>CAACVD010001451.1_pt3 | contig 10724 bp, 6 predicted proteins | sample 2381771 | NCBI WGS metagenome assembly CAACVD01 (sample SAMEA5211965, study PRJEB30684) | marine metagenome | biome: Marine; feature: Epipelagic; material: Water | collected 2015-10-15 | depth 15 m | reverse complement strand
AATTAGTACCATGCGAGAATTTAAAATAACTGTACGTAAACCAACTAAATCTTAAAAGGAGATTATACTATGGCAAGAGAAACTATAACTACAGAAACAGGGGTTGCTTTGTACCCTTGGTTGACTAAACCAGACACAAAGTATAGTGAAGAGGGAGAGTATAAAGTTAATCTTATATTATCTAAAGAAAATGCTGCACCAATTATTAAAACTATCGTTGGTGTACACGAAGATAACTATAAAGAGCAACTAAAGGCACAGAAGAAAAAATCTGTTACACAAGCGGCACCTCCATTTTCAGAAGAACTGGATGATAATGGTAAACCAACAGGTAATTATATCTTCAAGTTCAAATCAAAAGCAGCTTACAAACCTGCAATTTTTGATGCAAAAGGTAATCCATTGATTGACCCTCCAATTTGGGGTGGCTCTGAATTGAAAGTTAACGCAGCATTGTATCCATATTTTTCACCTATGAACGGAGCAGGTGTTTCATTGAAGATAAAAGCTGTCCAAGTCATTGCTCTTGTTGAAGGTTCAGAAGGTGCAAGTCGTTTTGGGTTCAGCGAGACTAGTGGATATAATATTAAAGATGGTGTTGATGAACAAGTAGATGCTAAAGTTTTTGATAAAAAAGCAGATGATGTTCCTGAGCCTGAAGTAGTAAAAACTAAGTCCACATCTGATGGAAGTAAAGACGTTACAGACATCCTAGATAAGTGGGGAGTAAAGGATGACTAATGATTTGTGGGATATCCTGCAAAACAATCCAGACTTAAAAGAAGGATTGGATGAAGATACACTCGCCGTTGCAACTAGTGGGGGTAATAGCACTAAACGAATGTCTATTCGTGGTGGTAACTTTCATAAAGTTATAAACGGTAGAGAGGTATCTACTATAGAAGATAATCATGTAGAAGTGGTTATAGTCAAGATGGCTCATAACGCTTCACGTACTTTCTATGAGGGAGAGTATGAAGAAGGTAAACCTGTCTCACCAACTTGTTGGTCAACTGATTCTAAATTACCTGATGAAGAAGTACCAACACCTCAAGCTAAAAACTGTAATGTTTGTGAATTTAGTGTAAGAGGTTCTGGTGCAGGTGGTATGGGTGCAGCATGTAAACTTTCATGGCGGATTGCTATTGTATTGTTAGATGATATCGCAGGTGATGTAATGCAAATGGTATTGCCTGCTACATCTACATTCGGAAAAGAGGATATAGGTAAATGGCCTTTTAGACCCTACATACAAATGTTAGCTAACAATAGTGTTAGTGCAAGTAATGTAGTAACTAAGATGGAATTTGCTTCTGATTGCTCTATACCTAAACTATATTTTTCACCTACAGCTGCTGTAGAAAGTAAAGATATAGAAATTGTAAGGGAGCAAAGTAAATCCTCTGCAGCCGAAGAAGCTATCAAGATGAATATATATCAAGGTAATGTTAAAAAATCACCGTTTGATAAACCAAAACCTATAGTAGATGAGAATGATATAAACACCCTAATGGATAAATGGGGTATAGAAACCGAGGGAGATTAAAATGGCAAGACCATATAGTGATAAACTTTTAATTCATTTAGCTAATGCTGACCCTGAGAGGGTCGGAGTACAACTTGCAAAAATTTGTGTAGAGGCTAAATTACCTGCGTCAGCTATTGCTGAACACTTTGATGTATCAAGGATGGCAGTGCATGGGTGGTTTAGAGGTAAATACATACGAGAAAAGAAATGTATTAGTATTAGAAAATTTATTAGTGTAATACAAAAAGACTTGGATAAAGGGAAATTACCAACTAAGACTCAGTTATTAGCTAAGAAATATTTACAGAATATAGAAAATGATTACTAAATTTTATGAAAAAATATTACCAACAAAAGGCAACAAATATTGTGTAGCTTGGACTAGTGGCAAAGGAATGAATCACGAGTGGGTTGATTATATAAAAGATATAGAACCCACAATAAAAGACTTACAAAGTAAACACAAAGATATAAATATATATGTAGCCATGTCTTCTTTTGAAGGACAAAGCAGGTTAGCTAAACATGCCACATATAGAAAATCTTTATTTGTAGACCTAGATGTAGGTAAAGATAAAGCCGAGTCAGGTAAAGGTTATGCTACAAAAGAAGAGGCAGAGAAAGCCTTAGATGATTTTGTAGAGAAAACTTTATTACCTCCTGTAATTAAATTAGATTCTGGTAATGGTATACATGGGTATTGGCCTTTACAAGAAGAGCTAACTATAAAAGAATGGGAACCTTATGCAGAAAAGTTTTTTAATTTCTGTTTAGAGCATAAGTTACTAGTTGACTCATCTGTTATGTGTGACGCTGCTAGAATAATGCGAAGTCCTGATAGTATTAATTACAAGAAAGGGAAAGAGCCTGCACCTGCCAAACTATTAACCGAAGAGATACATGAGTATCCATTAGAACTTATCAAAGATAGAATTGGTGAAGTAGCAGTATCATTAGATGTTATATTAAAGGATAGAAAACTAACTGAGGACCAAAGAAAAGCACTTAAGTTAGATAACTTTCAATCTGTATTTTCTACTATAGCTAAGAAAAGTCTTAGAAGTGAAGATGGTTGTAATCAAATAAAACATATATTGATGAATGCAACTATGTTAGAAGAACCTTTATGGTATGCAGGTCTATCTATAGCACAACATTGTAAAGATAGAGATACAGCAATACATTTAATGTCAGAGAATCACAAAGACTATGACCCTGATATAACTGAAGCTAAAGCTACACAGTCACAAGACAAACCTTTTTCATGCGAAAAGTTTAATGACCTTAATCCTACGGGGTGTGATGGATGCTCACATAGAGGTAAAATAACAAACCCTTTAGCGATAGGTAAAGAATTTGTACCTGCTCCAACTACAGAGATGACTCCTGTAGAACAATATAAACAAGGTGGTAGTTTGTCTGCTCTTGGTGGACTTCCTAAAGATTTGCATCCGTTTGTTTATGGTGGTGCAGAGGGTGGTATTTACTTTGAACATCCACAAGAAATAGATGAAGATGGACAAGCGTTACCACGTAAAAAGCCTATGTTAGTATCACCATATGATTTGTACCCTATTAATAGAATATATAGTGCAACAGAGGGTGAGTGTTTGAATATGATGTATCATCCACCTAACGATAAACCAAGAGAATTTATGATGCCTATGGAGCATTTATATGACCCAACAAGATTCAAACAGATTGTATTACGTAATGGGGTATTTTTTGACCCCAACAACCAACAAGGAAGGTATCTTATGACTTATATTTATAGATGGGGAGACTACCTATTGTCCAAAAGTAAAGCTGAAATTATGCGAACACAGATGGGGTGGACACCAGACAAAGATGCTTTTGTAATAGGTAATAAAGAAATAGATTCAAAAGGGAATGTTGTTAATAGTCCAACTTCACCGCTATGTAAGGGTATAGCCCAACACTTAAATACTGAGGGTAGCTACCAAGAATGGAAGAATACAGCTAATAAACTAGACACACCTAGCTTAGAACTACATGCATTTACTATGCTAACTGGGTTTGGTTCTGTGCTTATGGAGGAAACAACTACTAATGGTATGACCGTATGCCTTACAGGAACTGACTCAGGTTCAGGTAAAACAGGTGCATTACAAGCAGCTTTAAGTATATGGGGTAATCCTGAAGCATTGAAGCTCACACAGGGTGGTGCTACAGAGAACGCATTGACAGCTAGATATTTGGCATTCCATAATCTACCGTTTGGTTTAGATGAGGTAGGTAGTATAGAAGGTAGAGCATTATCTAATCTAATACATAAGATATCAAATGGTAAAGCAAAGGTGCGTATGCAAGCCTCAGTGAACGCTGAGAGGGAATATGAGATGTCTGCCTCACTAATAGCTTTGTTTACTTCTAATCATTCATTATATAACACACTACAAACTGTGAAGAAGAACCCACATGGAGAGGTGGCTCGTTTACTAGAAATTACTGTGAATAAGCCTAAGATATTCTTTGATGACCCAACAGCAGGGGCAAGCATATTTCAACCTTATAATCACCACTACGGGCACGCAGGGTTTGATTTTATTAATAAACTGTTTGGATACTCGAAGGAAGAGATAAGGGTTAAGATAGATAAATGGCTAGTTAAATTTAAGAAAGACTTTGGAGATGACACCACTTATAGGTTTCACGAGAATATGATAGCTTGTACTTTTGCTGCAGGTGAGATAGCTGTAGAGAATGATATAGTAGACTTAGATTTAGCTAGAATATACACAGCTACTGTAAGCGAACTAATCAATATAAGAGACAATGTGATTGGACGCATTAACGAGGTAGACTACGAGAGTATGCTTGGAGAGTATATTAACGCACACAATGCTAACATCCTGGCGTTAGAGGTTAATGAGAACAACAAGGTAAATCAAGAACCTAGAGGAGAACTATTAATACGTGCAGAGATTGATACTGCTAAGATGTTTATAGAGAAGCGACACTTTAGAGAGTACCTTGGTAAAGCAGGTATAAGTGTATCTGACTTTATACTTAAGATGAAAGCTAAAGGTTATAACATACGTGACCATAAGAGACGTATGGGTACAGGTTGGAAAGCTGCTACAGGATTTAGTTCAGTCATGGCACTAGAGATTGATACTACTAAGTTCTTAGAAGATTTGATAAAGGAGAGTAATGAGACTAAGTGATGAACCAGAATGGAACTTTCCTCTTGAGTGGATGGAGGTAGGGGAAAGTTTCTTTATACCAACTCTTAAAGCATCGTCTATGATATACGCTGTTGATAGCGGAGCCAAACGTGCGGGTGTTAAGGTAAAGGTATTTCAAACTATGAAAGACGATGTAATGGGTGTAAGAGTGTGGAGAATAAGATAATTAGTCTTCTAGTTCCATTTCTACCGCAGCTGTAATTTGACGTTTTAAAATCAATTGCATTGTTTTTATTTCATCTAAAAAGTATTTTCTTTGTTTAGGAGTTAGGTTTGGTTGTTTTCTTATAATATTAGCTTGTTCATTTAACTTATTAAGTTGAGCTTTCATTGACTCATATGATTTTATAATACCTAATGCCATAGGATTTTCTTCTAAAACTTCTAAGTATTTAGCAGGGTTAACATCTTTAAATAAATTAACTTTTGCTTGTAACTTATCTATTTTTCTAATAGTTGAAGCATAAGCTCTTTGGTCTAGTTCAGAATATTTACTAAAAAAACTACCAAGTAAAATAGTATCAGACTTTAAATTAAAATCTTGTTTTCCTCTAGCAGATAATTGAAAGCTATATAAATTTTGCGTAAGAGTAGATACCGCATCAATGTAGTTGTTCATAAAGAAATATACACTGTTTGGACTAAAATCTATAGCACCGTTTGTTGCTTCTGACATAGCTATTGTTAAATCTCTATATATTGCTGGCACACTATCACCAGATTGATAGGCACTTCCATAACGTGCACGTGAAGCATTATAAATAGGACTACCGAAAGCATTACTATTTATTGAATATTCAAATAATGGTCTTAAAAGTGTTGGTGAAAAACTATCAAAAAACCAAGTAACTCCTGCTTCAGTTGGGTCCATTCTTGATATAGGGAAAGGTGCAAAAGAATCTAATGTAATTTCAATTGTATTACCTAATATACTTTGATAAGAATTTTCATTAGAGCTCAAAAGACCTCCGAGTTGAGCACCGATTGCAGGGAAGCCTCCTAAACCAAAGCCCCACGGTAATTGTAAAACATCATTTTTGTTTCCTGTAATTCCACTTATATCAAATCTTGCAAATCTAGTCCATCTTGATAAATCATCATTTAATGTTTTGTTTGTATCATCCTCATCATCTCCAGTAGCAAGTAATGCTGACATATAGAATAAAGTAAGACCAAAACCAATACCAACTCCCATCATTCCTCGGGCTCGTTCTTGTTTTCTAGCAAAACTTTTTCTAAAAGATGCTAAAGCTTCAGGATTACCTTTTATATATTGAGGTAAATCTGCTTCTACTGCTTTTGCACTTCTAAATCCTGGTCCAACTGATTGCAAAGCTCTGGCTGCACCAACTGCAGAAGCACGAAAGAACATATAAAAAGCACCTAAATCACGACCGAAGTTACCTACTTCTTCAAAGTTAGATAATCTTTTTGCATAAACTGTAGCAGATTCTTTAGCTGCTTCCATCACATCTGCTGGTACTTGACTATCTTTTAGTCCAGTTGCATTTCTAGCTAAATAATTCTTTTTAAATATTTGATATGCGGCTACCCTAGAACTTAACTCAAACATACCCATGTATGCATCAAAGAAATTGTTTGCTGCTCTAGATGTTTTTGCAGTTCTAGTGCCTTTTACCATTTGTTGTTGCTCTCTAAATACTGACTCGGTACTTAAAGCTTGCTTATAAGCTACCATACCACCTCTTTGTAAATATTCTAAAAAGTCTTTTGGATAAGTATTACCTTTTTTAGTTTGCTCATTTACATATTTTTTAAGTTTTGTTTTTTCTCCTTTGTTATACATTCTAACCATAACAAAAGTTTTTTGAAGACCACCTTTACCTACTATTTCAGATACAGCTTGAGCATAACCAGCTACATCAGCTAGACCTAAATCTGTACCTATTATCCAAAAGTTTGTAATTACATCACGTATAAAGTTTATTGGACCAAACTTAAAGTTATATCTAGTATGCATCTGTCCTATCTTACCTGTTACGTAATTTAATCTATCTATTATAAAGTTAGAGTCTGTATAAGACTGTCTAATAGCAAGTAATAATTTAGGGTCTTTGATTGAAATAACAGCAAGAGAACCGTTCGGTAAAAAATGAATTACAGTGCTTGGTTTTTGTATTGCTTTTTGAAGTTCTTCAGTATTGTTATAACGGTCTTCATAACTAAATATTCCTTCTATTTTACCATCTATAGCTGTTGTAGTTTGTGGATTACCTGCTGCATCCTTATAATTAATTTTTGTAGTAACTGCATTAAAAATAGCTTGAGTATATTGTACTCTACCAGCTCGTGAGGCTGCTAATGATGCATCAACTACTGTTTGTGTAAATGGGTCTTCTGCATCTTCTTGTTGGCCTTCAAAAGTAGCTTCTAGCTTTTTAAGTTCTCTTGACATTCTTCCTGTTGGTTCCATAGCCATTGCTATATCATCATCAACTATACTTTTATCTCGTTTTGATTTAAGTGGAATATAATTTTCCCATCCATAAAAATCGATTATATTAAGAACTTGAGGCCCAGCATAATTACCAACAGCGTTTGTTTTTAAAGTTTCATTTTGAACTATAGTCATGTTATCTCTAACTTCTTTTATCATATTATAAAGCTGTGGATTTGTTTGTTTTAGTGAATCAAACTCTTGTCTTACTTCTCTACCAGCTTTATAAGTTAAAACAGAAGTATCATAAAAACTATCTGTTATATCTAATGGTATTTTACTTATATCTGAATTCGGTTTGCTGTAGCTTTCACCTTCACTTATTTTTCCTATTTTTGTGTTATTTACAGTATGTTCACCACTAATTTTTGTTTTTGGGTCAGTCAAAAATATAAGGTCTTGTTTGTATTTTTTTAAAGCTGCTATACGTTCATTAGGGTTAGTCCATTCTTTACTAGTAATAGTTCTCATAATTTCATTTCTGTATTCAGCAGGTGATACCAATTTACCATTTTTACCTTGCATTATTTTTTTAGTAGATAATGGTACACCTAAAATATATCTTACTTGTCTTCTCTCAAATTCATGTTGTCCTAAAAGTATGTCTTGTATATACGCTCTTGCTTGTGCATCGGTTTTTTCAGGATTTTGCTCTACGTAAAAATTAACATAATCAATTAAAGATTGTTCATATGTCTGTAAAGGTAATAGCATATCAGTCATGTAATCGTTTGCTATAGAGTGCGATAAAGTAAGTTTATCAAAAATATTATTAAAACCTTCTACTCCTCTAACTAACAAATTAGAACTTTCTAAATAATCTTGTAATTTTTTAAGGTCGCCTGCTGCATTCGCAAAGTTTTTATAAACCCTATCTATATAGTCTTGGCTATTTGAAAAAAAGTTTTTAATAAATGAAGTTGTATGTCTTACTGCAGACTTCTCACGTTGTTTATTATCCTCTGCCATATCTGCACGTCTTTGTTCACTGGTTCTTTCTTTTTTATCTTTACTTTCACCAGAACCTTCTAATGCAGTAGGGTCTGTTCTTGTTTCTGGTGGAAATAATATATCTATAATTTCTCTTGGTATTCTATTTTCCATAGAGTTTGTAGCTTTTATAGAATTTATTTTTCTTACTGAAGCTGGAGGCATTGCACCAACATTAAATAATTCAGTAGAAAACTTAATTGTATCCCCTAATAAAGTATCATCTACATCACTATTCAATAATCTTTTTATTGCTCTAACAAGGTCCTTGAATAAAGAAGTAAATGTAGTTTCTGTTTGTGGGTTAATACTGTCTATTGTATTTAGAAAATTACTAAACTCTTCATTAGTAAAAGCTTCTGCAACAAACTCTTTAATATCTTTAAGACCATAATATTGTTTTTCATATTTTGTAATTCCTCTTTGTGCGGCAGCTTCTCGTGCTTTGACAAGTATATCTCTCCATACTGTAGCTTCCTCTAAATTTAAATTTCCAAGTTTAAGTATAGTCGCAGCATGCACAGCTTCATGTAGAAATGTTTTGATGGTGTCTGAATTTTCTAAGTTTTCTACTATAGAAATTGTAGTACTTTGTTTATTTACATTTAAATTACTTGTATAAACACCACTAATATTTTCTTTTTTAGCAAGGTTTGTCATTGCTAGAGGTGTTAAAATATCTACTTTTACGTTATCTAAATTAGGTACATTTAGAAGAACATCTATTAATTGAAGTTGGTAGTTAGCTAATCTTGATGCTTCACTATTTAATATATCATTACGTAATAATTCTAAAGCTTCCCTTGCATTTCTAGCTAAATAATTCTTTTTAAATATTTGATATGCGGCTACCCTAGAACTTAACTCAAACATACCCATGTATGCATCAAAGAAATTGTTTGCTGCTCTAGATGTTTTTGCAGTTCTAGTGCCTTTTACCATTTGTTGTTGCTCTCTAAATACTGACTCGGTACTTAAAGCTTGCTTATAAGCTACCATACCACCTCTTTGTAAATATTCTAAAAAGTCTTTTGGATAAGTATTACCTTTTTTAGTTTGCTCATTTACATATTTTTTAAGTTTTGTTTTTTCTCCTTTGTTATACATTCTAACCATAACAAAAGTTTTTTGAAGACCACCTTTACCTACTATTTCAGATACAGCTTGAGCATAACCAGCTACATCAGCTAGACCTAAATCTGTACCTATTATCCAAAAGTTTGTAATTACATCACGTATAAAGTTTATTGGACCAAACTTAAAGTTATATCTAGTATGCATCTGTCCTATCTTACCTGTTACGTAATTTAATCTATCTATTATAAAGTTAGAGTCTGTATAAGACTGTCTAATAGCAAGTAATAATTTAGGGTCTTTGATTGAAATAACAGCAAGAGAACCGTTCGGTAAAAAATGAATTACAGTGCTTGGTTTTTGTATTGCTTTTTGAAGTTCTTCAGTATTGTTATAACGGTCTTCATAACTAAATATTCCTTCTATTTTACCATCTATAGCTGTTGTAGTTTGTGGATTACCTGCTGCATCCTTATAATTAATTTTTGTAGTAACTGCATTAAAAATAGCTTGAGTATATTGTACTCTACCAGCTCGTGAGGCTGCTAATGATGCATCAACTACTGTTTGTGTAAATGGGTCTTCTGCATCTTCTTGTTGGCCTTCAAAAGTAGCTTCTAGCTTTTTAAGTTCTCTTGACATTCTTCCTGTTGGTTCCATAGCCATTGCTATATCATCATCAACTATACTTTTATCTCGTTTTGATTTAAGTGGAATATAATTTTCCCATCCATAAAAATCGATTATATTAAGAACTTGAGGCCCAGCATAATTACCAACAGCGTTTGTTTTTAAAGTTTCATTTTGAACTATAGTCATGTTATCTCTAACTTCTTTTATCATATTATAAAGCTGTGGATTTGTTTGTTTTAGTGAATCAAACTCTTGTCTTACTTCTCTACCAGCTTTATAAGTTAAAACAGAAGTATCATAAAAACTATCTGTTATATCTAATGGTATTTTACTTATATCTGAATTCGGTTTGCTGTAGCTTTCACCTTCACTTATTTTTCCTATTTTTGTGTTATTTACAGTATGTTCACCACTAATTTTTGTTTTTGGGTCAGTCAAAAATATAAGGTCTTGTTTGTATTTTTTTAAAGCTGCTATACGTTCATTAGGGTTAGTCCATTCTTTACTAGTAATAGTTCTCATAATTTCATTTCTGTATTCAGCAGGTGATACCAATTTACCATTTTTACCTTGCATTATTTTTTTAGTAGATAATGGTACACCTAAAATATATCTTACTTGTCTTCTCTCAAATTCATGTTGTCCTAAAAGTATGTCTTGTATATACGCTCTTGCTTGTGCATCGGTTTTTTCAGGATTTTGCTCTACGTAAAAATTAACATAATCAATTAAAGATTGTTCATATGTCTGTAAAGGTAATAGCATATCAGTCATGTAATCGTTTGCTATAGAGTGCGATAAAGTAAGTTTATCAAAAATATTATTAAAACCT
>CAACVD010001636.1_pt1 | contig 10738 bp, 5 predicted proteins | sample 2381771 | NCBI WGS metagenome assembly CAACVD01 (sample SAMEA5211965, study PRJEB30684) | marine metagenome | biome: Marine; feature: Epipelagic; material: Water | collected 2015-10-15 | depth 15 m | reverse complement strand
TTAAAGTAATTGAAAATGATGCTTTTGGTTTAAAAAAGTTTCGTGAAGGAGACACTGTATATTTAGCTCCGTTAGTTGGAGGTGGCGGAGGTAAACGAGGTACTATACTTCTTTTAATGGCTTTTGCTGTGTTTGCTGGCCCTGCTATTGCAGGTGCTATGAGTGGTGGTGGAGCAGCTGCAAGTGCAGCTGGAAGTGGATTTGTAGGCCCATATCCCGTTGGCGCTACCGCTGGCCCTGGTGGCGGATTTTTTGCAGGCTTAGGCAAAGCCTTTGGGGCTATGCCATCATTTATGAGATCAATTGTAGGTAACTTAGCACTAGGTGTGGTATCCTCAATATTTAGTAAAAAACCGAAAGCTTCACAACAAACAGAATCAACCACTAGAGAGAACGGCATGTTTGGGTCATTGACTAACACCTCCACAAGTGGAACCCCTGTGCCTTTACATTATGGACAAGTACGAGTATCAGGACAATTTTTAAGCGGCTATATTAATACCGAGACACACGGAAAAAGCGATATTATTAAAGTAGGGAATCAATTTACATGAGTACTAAAGCGTATACAAGACACTCAAATATTTTGGTTCCAGATATTCGTGGGGCTAAAGGGGGAAAAGGTGGAGGAGGATCTGAACCTAGAGAAGATCCTAATTCTCTGTTCTCGACAGATATTTTATTTATAGTCGTCGGTATTGGAGAGGGGCCTATATACAGAATTAATCCTAACGGTCCTCAAGATATTGAAATTCAAGATGGAAGTATTGATGACTTAATTAATTTAGATGGAGACGGTCTAGAAAATACAGAGAAGTTTAAAACTCTTTCTACTACAGGCACTACCACCCAAGATAGGTTAGATGTCTTTGGGGAAACTGTTACTACCCCTCAACAATTTGTCTCACCCGTAACCCTTAAAAAAGGTAATCTAGATGGCGTTCCCTCTTCTAAGGTAACCTTACAGGAAACTTCCCCAAATGATTGGGACGCCTTAAAGTTTAATTTCTTAATTCCACAACTTCAACAGATCAAAAAGAATGGCGATGTTTTAGTGCATGAAGTCGCTGTAAAGGTGACAGTTTTCAACAGATTAGGCACTTTAGAGATTGCTTCAGGCGAAAAGACTATTACTGGAAAAACTAACACCCCGTTTAAATTTTCTATGACTGTAGTTATCCCAGAAGGGTCAAGAAGCACTGATGGTTACAGGTTTACTATTGAAAAGCTGTCAGATGATAATGATTCTTCATCTGTTCAAGAAGTAATAAAATCAATTGGATGGTTTGAGATAGAAAATTCGGCACAAGCCTATCCTAGAACAGCGCATATTGGCTATGCACTAAAGGCAGTTGACGAACATACAAATGGTGTCCCTACATTCACATCTCTTATTAAAGGACTTCTTGTAAGAGTTCCCTCAAACTATAATCAACCAATCTTAGCAAATGGTGAGATTGATTGGAGAGAAGTCGAAGTAGCTTCAACAGGTGTAAACTCTATTGGTAATGGTTATCGATTACAGCAAACAGGTACTGGCACTGTTCTTACAGGAACTAACCCTAATATTTATGTAGGTGCTTGGGATGGTACGTTTGTGTATTCTTGGACACAGAATCCAGTATGGATCATTTATGATATCTTAACTAACAAAACATATGGATTAGGTATCCCAGAGGAGAATATTGATAAATTTAGATTTTATCAAGTAGCTCAGTATTGTGATGCTTGTGATTCAGTAACTGGTAATTTTATTGGTGTCGATGGTCTTGCTGACGGAACGTTTAGACATAAACCAAGAAATCTGTTTACAACTGTTAGAGAAAACCAAATAGGAGTCCCTCAAGGCTCCAAGATTAAAGAGCGCAGATTTGTTATGGATGTGACAATATCTGATGAAAATCCCACAATGGATACTCTTAACTCTCTTGCCGGATCATTTAGATCTGCTATCGTTTATTCTCATGGAAAACTCACTTTAGCCTCAGATTTACCTGATGAATTACCTTTGATGAGTTTTACAGAGGCAAATATTAAAGATGGTTCTTTTGTAATTACCGGAGGCAAAGACAGTGATGTTTTAACTGCTGTTGAGGTTAGTTATGTTGATCCGACTAATCACTACAAGCGTGAAGTTGTAAGAATCGATGAAGCAGGTAGGAATGATGGCGTTAGTAGGAATGTCCCTGAGAATATGACTAGTCTTGATTTACCTGGAGTTACAAGGCGTAGTCAGGCATTACGTTTTGGACAATACCAGATTGCATCATCTAAATTCTTAAAAAGAAGTGTTAACTTCACGACAAGCACAGATGCATTAAGCTTAGTTCCGGGCGATGTTATTTCAATTTCACAAAACCAAACAGGTATCAACTATGGTTTTGGAGGTAAGATATCTTCTAACTCACACGTTGGAGGGTCAAACGCAAATGTATTTTTAGAGCACTTTACAGTTCCTTCACTAGCCGACACTAATTTTACAGCTAATACTGGTCCTCTCGCTTTACGTATATATAAAATGACAGATGACAGGATGGATTTGTATCTTCTCTCTAACACAGCTTTTGCCCTAACTAGTAGCGATAATGTTACTTCAGGTAAAGAATTTGCTGAAGTTAACATCATACAAAGATTTAACCCAATTACTAAAACTTTTACTGGTGCAACATCTTTTGCAGCGAATAACTCACCTGTTAAAGGAGATTTGTGGAGTTTTGGGGAGATCGTATCTACTGATAATTTTTACACAAATAAAGCAGGTAAATTATTTAAAGTAACAAGTATGGAAAGAGTTCCCGAAAATGAGGAAGTTAATATTGGAGCTATTGAGTATGTATCTAATGTTTATGTAGATTCAGATACCTTTATCGATTATAAACCGACTGCTTACACAGATATTCAGTCTGCGTTTTCCGTACCCCCTCCTCCTAATTTTAATCTTCAAGCCGTTCCGAGAGCTTTAGCAGATGGAAGTATTACTGTTGATGGTAGAATTACAGAGTCTACAGAGACAGATGGGTTTGGATTAACATTTGCGACAGAATTTTTTGTATCAAGACCTGATGAAACTACACTCGTTGCTAATGCGGTACACGGCAGCTCTTTAACTCTTAATGTAGCTACTGCAAACACTATATCCGCAGCAGCTACTCCTGTTCAGTTAGTTGGGAAAAATGGCTTTACCACTCCGGTAGGTGAGATAAAACTACTTTGTAATTCTGTTTCTGTTGTGGATACAGCAGGAGGTACCCTCGATGGTAACGTGCAGCTTACTTTAGAAGGGTTGAATGTAGCGTTTGATGAAAATTTCTTTAAACACGTTCTTGACGTTAATGATTTAGCAGTTTTTGGTGGGTTGAAAGGTACAGATTTTGTAAGTATACCAATTAACGAAAAAACTTCTACGCAAGGTTTACTAAATTTTGTTGGATTCGCCCCCATTGTTACTGAAGTGAGTCAGAATATCGCTGGTTTTGATAAGGTGAATAATACCGTTAAGTTTGAAAATAGAAGAACGGGTGCACAGACCATTTCTGAAGTTCTTCCTACAGCTCCTTTCTTTGTAACAATTAATCAACTATTAGACGCAAGATTTTATAACAACAATAGTTTTTATGTATCTGGATCTGAATTTACTTACGTAGAAGAGGGCGACTTTTCTACTCATCCATCTGATTTAGAACTAGCGATAAAACCTTTAAGTGCCTCGTTTGTTAGATTTTTTGTTGACGGTGTGGAAAAATCTTCTGGGCAGTTTACTGTAAACTTGAATAAGGGTGCAACTCAAAACGCTAACATTTCTTACTCAAGAGCTACAGGCGATACTACTTTCAGAGCAGAGGTAGATCATTACACTGTGCCTGTTATTGAAGTAGGTGATAATTTACAGTCTGCATCTGGTAATGTATTCCCTGTAGTAAATACAAGTTATGACCCAGCTAGTTTAGCATACAATGCTGCTTTAACTGCAAACTCTATTTTTAGAGTTGAATTAGGATCTACTCCTAAATCAAATTTAGCAGGTTTAACTTTTATCAATATTTCTCCTGATCCCATAGGCACTATTAACAATGTATCAGGAGGTTCATGTACCTTAGACTTTGATAGTAGTACTTTCCCTGGTAACTTCAGATTATCTAACAACAGAGTATATAATTTAAACGTTGGTGCTGAGTTTGAAAAACAATTCCTATTAAAAGACTTAACTATTCCAAACTTACCCATTGGAGTAACAACTGTTAGGGCTAGAAATAAAACAAGAATGGGTAGATTTAGCCCTTTCTCTACTAAGTCTGTTACTGTAGAAGCACTACCTATCCAAAAAGTAACTGGGCTTGCTGTAACAGAGTCTCTGTATCGTGAGCAAACTGGCGGTGTTGCAGTGAGAGCAACTTGTCAATTTACGCACATCACGGGCCAACAGGTGACTGATTATGAGATTTCTTATAGGCTAGATAATATTGATAATGTCGGAACAGATGATGGAGGTGCTGATCTTACATCTTTTAATACTGTTAAAGTTCCTGCATCTGGAGTAGACTCAGACGGTAAAATTAGATTTACTGTAAACGGTATAAATAGAGGAACAACCTCTGACACAAATTCAATTATTTTTAGGGTCACCCCTCTCAATAAAGATATTAGAGGAGTCACAGCCACTGCAAGTAAATCAATTATTGGTAAGACTGCTAAACCAGCAAATGTCTTTAACTTCACTGGCGGTCAGCAAACAGACCAGGTGACACTGTTGTGGACTTATGAACGACAAACAGATGGTGAATTACTTGATCTAGACTTGAAAGAGGTCGTAATTCGTCGTGCACCTGGATCCGTCGATCTTTCGTTAGAAAACTTTATTGCGGCAGAGCCCTTAGTCACAGTATCTGCTGGTACCGCAAGAAAGTCTATTCCCATTGATATTTTTGGTGAATTCACTTACTTAGTCAGAACTAGAGATACCAGTGGAAACTTTAGCGAGAGTGTTACAGGCATCACCCTTACAACTACCAGACCCGCTAGAGCTACCGTTGTAGCTGCTTTTAACGAAGATTCTCCTTCCGTAGCTTTTGCAGGTATTCCTAACACTAATTTAGGAGAGAGTAATTTTCCTTCGTTTGCTGATTCAAATACAGGAGGATTATCGTTTAATGCTTCTGCGACAGGCGGTGCCGCTGCTGCATTTAACTCTAGTCTAGTTGATAACGCTAACGGAACTTCTACAGGATTTAGCGCTATTTCTGGATCTTCTACTGACCTGTTAGCTGTTGGGGATGGAGTATATATCACTCAAATAAGAGATTTTGGTGCGACAATTACTGGATCTATTCAGGTTGATATCGAGGCTACTCAAGAAATTCAATCTACCTTTAACGATGAGAAGACAGTTATTTTACAAGGTGTAACAGAGGAGTCAACTGCTTTTGCTAACGTACTTCACGATGTTAATTTTGGGGGAATAGGACATGTTTTAGGAGTGTCTAATGCTTCTGTTTCAAGCCCTAGATTTGACGCTAACAACGAAACATTCATGTCAGGTGGAGCGGATGGTAATGTATTTGCTATTGTCAATGATGGTCAGTTTGTAGGTAATGTTATACCTGTATCCACAATTACTAAAGCAACTACTGCACGAGTTACAACGACAGGTTCTGAGCATGGAATTAGCTCTACAGGTGCTCCAGGAACTAGAGTTATTGTTCATGATATCGAAGGTATGACTGAGATTAATGATAGAGAGCTTTTTGCAAAACGAATTAATGCAACAACTGTTGATTTATTTACCGACGTAGCACTAACTTCTGGATTAAATTCTTCAGGATTTGGAACCTTTATCAGTGGTGGAGTTTTGGATCAGGGAGACTATTCAAACGCAAATGCTTTTGCATTTATTGCGGGCACAGTTAATGCGACAGCTATTGAGCTTGGTGCTAGCTTTTTTGCGAATGGTGACCCTACTGGGTCAAATGCCTTTGCAAATATTACAAACACGGGCAATACATACAAACTTGTAAACTTGATTCAGTTTAACGATAAAGGATCAGGTGACACCTTTGCAGGAACTTTAGGAGCGATTTCATCTCAGACGCTTATCAGAACTACTGCTGTTGATAACGTTGCGCTTTATCCTAATCAAAATGGTAACGTTGACATCTCACAATTTACTGGCTCATCAGTAAATGAGGGATTTCAAGCGTATCAAGCGGGTTCCCGCACATTTAGACAATTCCAATTAAAATTTATTGTAAACAATAGTCAGCCCGATCAATTTGACTTTACAATTGATAAATTTAGATATACAATTGAGAAAGATATTGTAACATTTACTGATACTGTGGTTCATGATGGAAGTCCTAAAACTGTTAACTACACTTCCGCTGGATTCTTAAATAGGCCAGTATTGACGTATACCGTCTTAGACCAGTTAGACGCAGAAGCTAACCCCGCAGTGGTTGTCACAACTGCTGCAAGTAATCAATCCGCTTCTTTTAAATTGATTGCATCCGATGGCACCGGTGAGTATTTAGGTAACAGCTCTGCTAATGTTATGATAGTTGCACAAGGAGTATAAATGGCGCTAGTAGATTCAAATACCTTTATCGAACCAACCGCAGGTACAGCACTTAACACTGCAAGAAGTCAGTTTAATAACTCTTTGCGCTCACTGTTAACTAATTTTAGATCATCTTCTCCCCCAACTAGCACTAATATATCAAGATCAGGCTCAGGGGCGAGTCCAGAAGATGGAACCATGTTTCACATGGCTAACAGTAATGTTAATGCCTTGTTTGTTTCTGACTCTACCACTAAAAAAGAAGCTATTTTAGGAGGAAATTTTACTCGCGTAGGTATTGGTAATAGAGTAGAAAATGGCATCGTAGCAATGATGTCTAATGTTACTCATTATGAAATTGGTGAGTTAGCCGTTACAGTTTCAGCAGATGTGGGACTCGCTGCGAATGCTAGATTATATTTAAACAAGTCAAATAACCAATCCGCTGCAGACTTTATTGATGTAGGTATTCCTCCTACAAATGGGTCCGTAGTTAATACTATGATTGCTATTAGCGGTGTTACTGGTGATAGGGTAAACTTTGCGTATGAAGATGATCACGGAAATTCAGGAGCAAATGCTCAACTTAAAATATCATCAGCATCCAGTAAAAATGCAGCGATTGGATTAGGAACTAAAGATACTTCTTCAAACGTTTCAATCGTTAAGTTAGCCTCTGCGACAGGAAAAAAAGCAGGAATTAATATTTTAGACAAAACAGGTAAGCAGTATGCTCCTGTTGCAGCTAATTCTATCTCTGCTAGTATTATTACAGGTTCCTTAACCTCTGATGTAGCAGAGCTTATTCCTGTAGGATCAATTATCTTATGGAGTGGTGCTTCTGCTCCCTCCGGTTGGGAGTTTTGTGTAGGTGATGAGCTTAATAGAACTACTTACGCTGCTTTATTTGCCTTGATTGGGACGACATACGGGGCAGGCAACGGATCATCAACCTTTAACACTCCTAATTGTAAGGACGTAGCAGTTATTGGTCGAGGAGACAACAATAGCTTAGGATCGGGTTCGGGAACTACCTTTAACTCATCCAAGACTGCAACAACTGCGTCAGGGTCAGCTAGTCTATCTACTGGTACTGTAGCAGTTAGTTCTGGTGCAAAAGACTCAGGGTCAACAAATGTTCTAAACTCTGTATCTGCCACAGGACATACTCATAACTACGTTTTACCAAGCGTGGTTTTAAACTATATTATTAAAACATAGGAAAATTATGGAGAAATATAAATATCTTAAATTTATGGTTGATGACGTAAGACAATCAATGGTATTTTTTGAACTTCTCCCAAATGAGGGAAACAAATTAGAGACTAGAGCAATCCCATTAACTAAATTGCTTGAAGTTGAGCCTAAACTAGCAGATTATCTAGAGGGCGAAACAGTTGGAATTTACTTTGAGCACGCATCTGACAGGCGTGTAGAAGAAAAAATATTTCTTGACAGGATTGAGGCAGTAGAGCCTGAAATTTTAGATTACGTCACAGATATAACATTTAAAGCCTGCGTTGAAAAAGAATACGATGAATTATTAAAACCACCATCCATCGATGAGCAGGTAGAAGATTTTATCGCAGAATTTTTTACTGATGATGACAGTGAAGAATTAGATCAGAAAGACTTTTTAGAGGAATTTTTCTCTGAGCTTGAGGAAGATGCTGAAGCAGAGCCTCTTGTGGTATCAAAAGACCTTTCACAAAGGGATTTAGCTAAAGAATTTGAAGATGAGTTTAACGATAAGACAGCAGAATCAAGAGATTTCTTAGCAGAGTTTTTTGCAGAAATTGATGAAGACGATAAGTAGTTAGGAGAAACTAGTGGCTTTAACTAGGGTTACAAATCAGGTTATTGGAGCTAATGCACTTAGTGCTGATAAAATTGCTAATTCTACTATTGTAAGTAGGCATATAGCAGATGCCTCCGTTGAGCTTCGTCACTTAGCGTCTGACGCAAATACTACTACAGACGTAACTGCAATTCAAGACAATACAATTCGACTCCAGGCTAATTTAGCAGCTAATGTTGCTGCTGCTCAGTCTAATACCACAGCCGTAGAAGCGCGAAGAGTAGCAAACATTGCTGGTGCTGTATCGACAATATTAACAGCAGATTTAACGGCTTCGAGAGCTTTACAAGCAGGCTCTGGGGGAAAGATTGAAGTATCAGCTGTAACTTCTACTGAGTTGGGCCATTTGGACGGTGTAACCTCTGCTATCCAGACTCAAATAGATGCCGTCGAATCTAGACGCGCAGCAAATCTAGTAACTGCTACTTTTACTGAACAAGTCAATATGAACGATGACTTAGTAGTTTCAGGTAACTTAACAGTAAATGGTGATACGACTACTGCTAACTCGGTCAACCTCGTTGTTGAAGATAGAATTATCATGTTAGCAAACTCCGTAACAGGCGCTCCTTCACAAGATATCGGCATATTTATGAATCGTGGTAATCAGGGTAACGCTGCTCTGTTTTATGATGAACAAAGCACCTCTTTTGTTATGGGTGATACTAAGAGTCCAATGACTAATACTTTAGTATCTGTAGTGTCATTATCTAATTTATCTCTTGGTAAATTATCATTTGACGGGGCTGATCTTAACACTGCAATTACCAATAACGTCACTGCTTTAAATAACGAAGATACTGCTATACAAGCAAGACTAACAACTAATGCTACTGCATTTACCGCCGAAGATACAGCTTTACAGGCAAGAATCACTGCTAATAACACCTTACTTCATTCAAATGATTTTATTACTTTTACACGACTAAATGCAAACATTAATACAGTATCGGGCAACGTTACAGCTTTAACAGGTGGCGGAACATTCTTCGCTCCTTTTAGTAACGTGAACACAGCGACTGGAACTTCTAATGTATTTTTTGTAGGTAAGGCTATATCAAATCATAATAATGTGCAATCAGTATTTTTAGATGGAGTGTATCAGGCTAACACAGAATACGTATTACATTTTTCAAATAACACAGTACAATTTGATGAACCTACCATTCCCTCTGGCGTCATCGTTTCAATATTTAGTTTAACTTGATGAGAAAATATAGACAACTAACAACTGAGCTGACCTTTAGGTGCAACGCTAAATGTCCGGCTTGCCATAGGCAAAAACCTTTAACTATTGATCTAAACGATAAAAAATATACGATTACGTTAGAAAGGTTTAAACAACTTTTTTACCCAGAGCTACTTAATAATTTAGAGTGGTTGGTTCTTAACGGAAATTTTGGCGACTCTATAATGAATAAGCAGTTTAGAGATATTATAGCATATGTCAAATCACATGATACTAGACTATTAATTCACACTAATGGAGGTATACATGGGCATGAATATTGGAAAGATGTAGGATCAATTTTAACTAAACGTGATATAATAAATTTTGATATGGACGGTCTTGCAGACACTCACTCAAAATATAGGATCAATACAGAGTTTGATAAAGTATTTAGCAACGCTTGTTCAGTAATTAATAATTCAGAAGCACAGGTACATTGGAAATATATAGTTTTTGAGCATAATAAACATCAGGTAGACGAAGCTAGAGAATTAGCTAGGTCACACAATTTTCATACATTCTCTACGGTTAAGACTTCTAGAGACGTATTTGCTCCTAAGTCAGGTAAATTTGTACACGCTAAGAAAACAGACGCATATCAAAAAGCTGAAAAGGTAATCAGGTGTGTTTGGGATGATTGGGGAAAATGGTATATATCTCCAGAAGGGCTAGTGTTTAGATGTTGTTGGACAGGTGGTCACTACTATGATCAAGGAGATAAACGTTTTTATTACCCTCCTAAGTTTGAAAATATGTTTAATGGTCTTCATGTACCTCTTGAAAAGATATTAAGTTATGAATACTGGAATAAGCTACAAAACTATCTAAAAGGGTATGAACGATCATTTAAATTATGCAAATCGCAATGTGGAAAGATTGTCTCTTCTATCGAAAAAGAAGAAGAAAAGCTAAAAACAGGTGAAAAGACATATTTTGACGCATACAACCAGAATGGAAATTAATATGCCACGCAAGGTTATTAAGAGAGTCGGTAAATTTAAATTTGTAAGACCTATTAATAGGGGTATTCGTCGCAATGAAAAGATTAGAAAACTTGCCACCTCTGGAAAATTAGGTTATCCTACACTTGAAAGATTTA
>CAACVD010001635.1_pt1 | contig 10741 bp, 5 predicted proteins | sample 2381771 | NCBI WGS metagenome assembly CAACVD01 (sample SAMEA5211965, study PRJEB30684) | marine metagenome | biome: Marine; feature: Epipelagic; material: Water | collected 2015-10-15 | depth 15 m | reverse complement strand
AACGCTAATCAAAGAAATTCAAATGGTACTAACTTTGAAAACGACGATGCTAATGTTTACAATTGGCAATGGTGGAAAACAGCGTTTGGTCAAAGATATGGATTAGACCCTGCAATTACTCAGACTAATGGTTGGTTTACTATAGACGAGAGAAGAGGAGCATTTGCCTTTAGCGGTAATCTTCAAGGCAGATTAATAACATTAGAATACATATCAGATGGATTAGGATATAGCGAAGATAGTAGAGTTCCTAAAATGGCAGAAGAAGCTTTATATATGTATATTATGTATAATATAATATCTACTAGATCTAATATACCTGAATATATTATAAATAGATATAGAAAAGAAAAGTCTGCTAAACTAAGAAACGCAAAAATAAGATTATCAAATATTAAATTATCAGAATTTACTCAAGTAATGAGAGGTAAATCTAAATGGATTAAAAGTTAAATATGGCTGAAATGAAAAATAATTTCCTACAGTCTAAGATGAACAAAGACTTAGACGATAGGATCTTACCAAAAGGACAGTATAGAGACGCTCAAAATATAAATATAAATAAATCAGAAGGAGCAGATGTTGGTGCGTTAGAAAATGTTAAAGGCAATGCTTTATTAACTAATTTTAATCAATCAAATGGTAGTATAGATCAAAAGAATATAGAAATTATAGGCTTATATACCGATGACGAAGCTCAACAAATATTTATCTTTGCTACAAATTTTACAGATTCAACCCCTACTAGGTTAGGCATGCATGCAGGTGCTACTAATGCTATTTGCTATATAGGTATGAGAGATTTAAATAGTAGTACAGATTTTATACTAGCTAGTGGTAGTTTTTTAAATTTTTCTAAAACTCACAGGATAAGTGGAATAAACTTATTGCAGGACTTTTTATATTTTACAGATAACAGAAATCAACCTAGAAAAATAAATGTAGAAAAAGCTAAAAGTAATAGTAATTATTATAACTCAGAAGATTCTATTAGTGTATTAAAAATAAATCCTTGGCGTGCAATGAGGTTTTATAATATAGATTCTTCAGTTGTTTATTCAACAATGAAAAATAAAAGTAATGAGTTTTTACCAAATGCTGTATCTCAAGAATATACCATTGGAGCAACTTTAACTGTAACTAGTGGGGTAACTGATATAACTACTTCTACTGGTAGCTTTCCCGCTTCTTATTTAGGTACTAGAGTTAGAATAACTAACGGTGGCAATAATGTTGCCGGAGTTCCAGATGTTGTTACTATTTCAAATATTGGAGCCGGCACAATTAAAGTAACTTATACTGGAGCGTCATTTACTCTTCCATCATCATCTTCCGTAGATCCGACTATTATTACTGCAGGTGTTAATCCAGATTATGACGCTAATTGGCCTGGAGATGCACAGTTTTTAAAAGATAAGTTTATAAAATTTGGATATAGATTTAAATTTGAAGATAATGAATATTCTTTAATATCGCCACTATCCCCTTCTTTATATATTCCTTTACAAGATGGTTATTTTTTAGGTAATAAAATAGCAGCTGCAGCTGATAACTTTAATCAAGAAGTTGATACTTACGAGTCTACAGTAGTTTCATTTATGGAAAACAAAGTAGATGAAGCTGATATATACATTGATTCTCCAGAAGGAGAAAACTGGAGTATAGCTTTAGATAAATATGGAATAAAACAAATTGAAATAATATATAAAGACTCTCAAGATAATAGCTTTAAAGTAGTTGATACTATAGAAAAAAGTACTTTAGCTAATTTAACTAGCACTGAGTTTAAATATATTTATCAATCAAGAGCGGCAATAAGAACTTTACCAGAGTCAGATTTAACTCGAGTAGCAGACAAAGCACCTATAAGAGCTGAAGCTCAAGAGCTTACAGGTAATAGATTACTGTATGGTAATTATGTATCTAAACTAGGATCAATAGATTCAAATGATTATAGAATATCTATAGGTCCTAAACTTCCTGAAAGTACAAATGCTCAAGATGTAGCTACTCAACCTTATTTAATAAAAGAATTTCAAAACCATACAGTAAAACAAAATAGAAGTTACCAAGTTGGTATAGTATTTCAAGATAGATATGGTAGATCATCTGATGTAATTTTATCTTCTTTAGATGAATCTTTAGCAACTTTCGCTGGTTTTACTTTTTCAGGTTCAACGGTTAATCATCCATATAGAGGTCTTGGTGATGAGCTGTTTCAATATGACTCTGGTACAAACATTGCTGATAATGTTTGGCCTGGTGATTCTATAAAATTATTATTTAGTACACCTATACCAGAAGCAACTGACGATCCAACTTACGCAGGCTTATATGTGCCTATAGGTGCAGTTGAAACTCTACAAATAACTGGTCCTTCTAGTGATTTTGGAGGTGCTGGTTTTACTGCTGGAACAGTGGCTAGTGGAACTTATGATGGAAATACAATAGAAGTGAATATAACAAGTGTAAGTGGCGGAGCTATAACAGGTTTTACAGTGGCAGACGCAAGTGAAGCATTTACATTAGGTCAAGTTGTAAGTTTTTCTTCAGCTAGTTCTACTATAGACTGCGAAATGACTGTTAGAAAATTAAAAAATCCAAATCCTTTAGGTTGGTATACTTTTAAAGTTGTAGTGAAACAACAAGAGCAAGATTATTATAACGCCTATTTACCGGGTATATTAAATAGAGGTCCCTCTGCTGTAAGTTACGAGTCTACTAGTGATGCTTTTATAGTTTTAAAAGGTGATAATATAAATAAAATACCTAGAGATCTTCAAGAAGTAGGACCTACTCAAAGTCAATTTAGCTCTTCTGTAGAGCTTTTTGGTAGAGTAGAGCCAAAAGGAAGTACACTAGGGCAAGATGAAAACAAAAACCAACAATATAGACCGTTAAATTTACCTGATACAGCAGTTAGTATAGGTACATTAAAAGATTTAGGATTAGAAACAACTATTGAAGGTGCAGAATTTTTAACTACAGCTGGTACAACTGGTTTCAACTTGTCTCCTTTTTATGGTATAGAGGGTAATGCTACTGGAACACTTAGTCCTATTATAACTTATAAAGAAGATAATAATACACTTATTGCTAAACTTTCTACACAAAAAGCAATAGGTATAAAAGGTGGACAAAACACTAACGCAACAGGAGTTACTTTAACTACTCAAAGTCAGTTAGGTTTATGGTATTTGTACCCAGGTTTATCTATATATGAGACACAACCTACTTTTTCTCAATTAGAAATATTCTATGAAACACCAACTACTGGAACTATAAAAGCTTTAAATAAAGCTGTGTTAGTGGGAGACGTAGATACGCCTAGAAATATAACAGATTTTGTTTTTACATTGCCAGAAAGCACCGCCCCTAACACCGTTGTTTCTACAGACTTTTTCCCAATAAGTGCAGGTGGTTTACAATTAGCCAATGTTAATACAACTTGTCAAATAACTTCTGTTTTAAATGCACAAGGTACAGATGTTACAAATAAATTTGTTGTTGAAAAAGATACTATTACATTTGCTTTTAGAATTAAAACAGCAGCTCTTCCTAATGGAACTTTTGTTTTTACTTCTAATGCTTCTTTTGAAAATTATCAATTTAACTTTACATTTACCAATGTTAATGTATCTGGTACAGTTTTAGCAGGCTCTGTTTCATATGGACCTCCTTCTAAAAACAATCCTTTAACTAATATTCAGCCACACTGGAATAATAATGGTGGTTCAGACATTGTTATGGGAACTCAAAGAGAGTGGGATCCTGTTGGTGCTGGTGGTACTGCAGATTCTGACGCTTTACCAGCTGGCCCTGTATTAGATGGAAAAAATGGAGCTTATGCAAACGATCCAGCGCAAACACCTTTTTTATCAAAAGCTGGTTTATATTGGGAGTTTTTTACTAGAAATTCTCTTGGAGAAAGTGTTGGTACTTTAAATATTAACTGGTATGCTAAAGGTATTCAAATAAACGCAAACAGTTTTAACGCAGTAGGAGGTTTACCAAGATTTGAAACAAGAAACACTGGACTAGCTGGAGTTACTTTACCAGACGGCACTTCAATAACTCAAGTAAGTGGTAGTTTACCTGAAACAGTTTATTACAGACTACAAGCTTATAATCCTTGGTGGCCATATATTTACAACCTTTCTTCTGTACCTCAAAGTGCAGGAGGTTTTATTGCTGATTCAAGTACTGACGGGATATATATAACAAGTGGTGCTCCTATTATAAATACTACTATAACTCCTCCAGCTGGAGCTCCTAGTATTGTTGGAAAAACTAACTGTAGGTTTGATACTAATTGGGTTATGACAGGTAAAATTTATGATGCTACGTATTCACCAACAGGTGGCGTATATATTGTGACTGGATTAAGTGATAATAGAACTTTTAATTTATCAATGACAGTAACACCTGTTGTTACATAATTTATTAATATGAGTACAATTGTAGAAACTTCTTATTTTAATTCTTTTCTTCTAAAAAAAGCTGGTGTAAATGCTACTACTGTCAATGCTGACGATATTAGAACAGGTATATGGCCAAGTTTACCATGGGCTAGCACACTAACTGGTTATCCATCTTTTCCTACTTTTAGCGGGTTAGCTTCATCTGTAAAAGACTTTTCTTGGTATGTAGAAGAGTCTAGAATTAGAGGTGGATTTAATAATAATCAAACAGAATTAGGTCCTAGAGCTTTTGTAGCTACAGAGGACAATGGCGGTCAAGTAGCTAACAATGGTATTATATTTTCAGGCATATTTAATTCTGCAACAGGGGTAAATAACACTAATGTTTTTTCTATAGCTCAAAACATAACTAAAGAGTTAGATCCAAGATTTGGAAGTATAAGAAAATTTTACGCTACAGATACAGATTTAAGAATATTTCAAGAATTAAAAGTAAGTAAATCATTAATAGATAAAGATGCAATATTTACTGCAGATGGTAATCCTCAACTAACAGCTTCTACTTTAGTTGTAGGACAAAATTTACCTTTTGCTGGAGAATATGGTATAGGTAACTTTCCAGAGTCGTTTGCTAAAAAAGGTTACCGTAGTTACTTTGTTGATAATAACAAAGGTGTAGTGTGTAGATTATCAAAAGACGGTATTACTGAAATATCTCAAAATGGTATGAGAGATTATTTTAGAGATGAGCTAAATCAAACTACAGGTGGTTTTTTAAAATTTGGTTTAAATGCTTCTAATACTACTGCGGTTTTAAATGGAGTATTTGAGTTTGAAATTAATTCTTCAGGAGTAAAAAACTTAGAAATAGGTATGAGCTTTACTTTAAACTCAGAAATATATACTATAATAAGTATGTCTGATACAATTGTAAACGACACTAGAAGACAGGTGACTATAGATAAGGCACTTACTACTAGTACTAAAACTAATTTCTTTATAACTAAATGGGATAATAATAAAATCGTAGGAGGTTATGATATGTATCAAGACACTTACACTTTATCTATACAAAGTCCTCAGTCAGATGGTTTCTTAGGCCCAAGAACCAGTGACACATTAGTGTTTGACGAACAATCAAAAGGCTGGACAAGCTTTTATAGTTATACACCTGTATTATTAAATAGCTTAAATAATAGTTTTTACTCAGCTTTTAAAAATCAAGTTTGGATTCATTATGATGAGCTTACTACTAGAAATACTTTTTACGGTACTCAATACGATTCTAGTATAACTTTTGTATTTAATGAGTCACCTTCTTTAAAGAAAAACTTTTTAACTGTTAATTATGAAGGATCAAGTGGCTGGCAAGTTGATTCTTTTTCTAGTGGAGTTACTGGTCCAATACTAAACGATCAGGATTATGTTAGTTCTCAAGATACAATTATGTCTGTAAAAAGTTTACAAGATGGAGAATACACAGATCCACTTACTGGATTAAGAGCATATGCAGGTTTTCATTTAAAAGAAAATTTATATACAGCTAATTTAATAAACAACTCTTCTTTAGCACCTGGTGAAATAGTAGATTTAACAGGAGTTGCTCGATCAGGAATAAAAGGATTTTTTACTACTGTTAAAATTTCTACAGATGATAGTACTGATTATGGCGGTGTAAAAGAATTATGGTCAGTAGGTACTACATTTGTAAGATCATCTTAAATTAAATATAATTAAATGAACAACATACAAGTAATAAAAAAAATATTAAGTAAACAAAATAAAGGGGTAAAACTACTTGGAGACGCTACTAGTGTTTTAAAAAATAGTGAACATCTTCCAATAAAGCATGAGTTTGCTGATCAAATATATTTAAGACAAATGACAATAAAAAAAGGTATGGTAGTAGTAGGCGCTATACACAATCATTTGCATATATTTTTTTTATTAAAAGGGCACTTAACACTTTCAGACAAAAATACAGTTGAGGATTATGAAGGACCTTGCTATGTTATTTCTAAGCCTGGTATTCAAAGAGCTGTTTATGCTAACGAAGATTCTGTAGTTGTAAATATACATAAAAATCCTACTAATACTACAGATATAGACAAAATAGAAAGTGAATTAGTTTCTTTAAACATGGAAGATTATGAAAAATATATTAATAATAAAAAATAAGATATTATGGGTTTTGCAATAGTAGCAGCAGTAGCGGCCCCTTTAGTTGTGGGAGGAATACAGATGGCAGTAAATAATAAAAAAGCTAAAGATATGGAAGGTGAATTGCAAGCTGCTCAAGGAAATATAAACAGATTATTAGCTGATAGAGAACCTGTATACGATGCGTCTGGCAAGATACGAGAAATGAAAGATTCAGTACAAAATCCTTTTGCTAATCTTGGTGTTGCTACTCAAGCAGCTGAAATGCAGGCAGAAGAAGCAGATATAGCTTTAGCTAATACACTAGAAACTGTTAGGGCTACAGGCATGGGCGCTGGTGGTGCTACAGCTTTAGCTCAAGCTGCAGCTAGAAGTAAAAAAGATATTGCTTCAAGTATAGAATCTCAAGAAGCTCAAAACAATAGATTAAAAGCTCAAGGTGAGCAACAACAGCAACAACAATTATTAAACTTAGAATCTCAAGCTATATCAGCTGAAGAAAGAGCTGCAGCTGGTGAAGATGCTAGAGTTCAAGCACAGATAGATAGAGCTTATGGTGAATCTGATTTTTTAAGGTCAAGACAAATGGGACTTGAAGACGCAGCAGACGCAGCTATGATGGCTGGTATATCTGGAGCTACTAGTGTTCTTTCAGCTTCTGCAGGTACGGGTTTCAAGGTGGGGTAGCCCCCTCTAATAGCCCAGCAACACCCACAACAGTTCCGCCTTCTATAGGCAGCGACTATGTTGATCTTGGATTAGGAAATTTTGATCCTAGTAATCCAATGTATGGAATAGCCCCTTAAAAAAATAAATATGAGTCAAAGACAAGTAAATTTAAAATCAAGAAATTTCGCATCAGATGCAGTTAGAAATGTACAGCAAGCTACTCAAACAGGTTTGTCAAGTATAGCTAGGTTTCAAGCTGAAGCTAAAAAACGTAAAGCAGCTTCTGAAAAAGCTATGCTTATAGGTTTAAATACCGCTGAAACATTACAGTTGAAATATCAAGATAAGGTAGGTCAAGCTCCTTCAGATACTAAAGCAGCTTTAAATGCTTATGTTAGAGGCGAAGCAATGAAGATAGGTGATTTAAAAGCTAAAGCCTCTATGCCTGGTGCTAGTCAAGAAGATATTGCAGCTTATCAAAAACAACTTGCTGATGGTATGTCTAATCTAGATGCTGTAGCTACTTACAGCGTTAATTCTTCTAAAAGTCAAAATATATTTCAAGGACATTTAAATGCTGTTAAAACTAATAGTAATATAGGTAGACTGACTGATGAAGCTTTAAATGATACAGAAATGATTAAATTTGATTCTGATTTAAGTAGCGGCATGATGAAAGATTTTACAGTTTATAATGATCCTAAAACAGGTCACGTTTCAATTTCATTTAGCGATGGTAAGACTACTACTAATAGAGACATTTGGGCGTCTAATGAAGCTTTTAAAAGCACAGGCCAAAACTTAGCTAGCTATGTTATAACAAAAGAAGATAATATAACAGGTGGTAATTATGCTAAAGCTTATGAAAATGAGCTTAAAGATTTTAAAGATTTAGTTCCTGTTGTTTCTCAAAAAACTAAATACGACAGAAAAACAAATACTGAAAAGACAATTACAACATCTGGTGTAGTTAATTATGAAGAAAACTTAATGAAAAACCACAAAGATTTTTTATTACAAAAAACTACTCAACCTAATTTTAGTAAAACATGGACGCAGCTAGGTAATCTAGGATATGTAAGCGAAGAATACTCGGATATACCATGGTCAACATTTACTCAAGGTAGTAGTAAAATAGAAGGATCTGTAGATCAAGCAATTAAAAATTTAAAGTTAACTGACGATCAAACTAAACTAGTAGATACTGATAAAAGCGGAGATATTTCTCCAGATGAATACTTAGACTTTCAAAATAAATTTAGAGAAGATGCGGCTAGAGGCTTATCCAAGCTAGCTAATAAAATGTTTGGTCAACCTGTTGAAACAATTACTTCTGAAAAAGAAATTATTAATAAGTATAAAACAAATAAAACAGATGGTAGCTTTGCTGTAACTAGAACTAATGCTACTAGCTTTTATGAAGATTATACTAATACATACTTGCCTGTAGCTAACGCTATAAAGAAACTTGAAAAAGACGAAGAATTTGATTTACTTAAATTTTATAGTACTCCAGTAGCTAAAGCTGCTTTAAAAGAAGAATTTAATTTTAATCCTTCAAAACAAAAAGTATCTACAGCTGCTGATATAAAAGAAAATTTTAAAAATGCTGGTATGGAAATACCATTTGAAGTAGCTGAATATCCTAATGGTTTGTTTATAGTTAATACTGATGCTACAAATCAATTTGAAGGAGGTTTTGAATTAGTTGCTAATGAAGACTTTATAGATATGAAAGATGGTAAACTAACAGATGAAGGAAGAAGAAATTTAGCCAGCACTTTAAATGTTGACAATAGTTTATTTGATGATGCTAATAATCCTTCATATATATCACAGGTAAATCAACGTTTAAAACAGTCTAATAGACAAATAAAACCTGCACTTAAGTAATATAACTATATGAGTAAATATTTTTCACAAGGCTTTGAATATAGCTTAGAAGAAGTACAGACGGCAGCTAATGCTAGAAATATGGGCTTAGATGATTATATATCTTTTGCAGATATAACTATAGAAGAGCCAGAGCCTATTGATCCTCCAAAAGAAAAAGATCCTCCTAAAAAAGAACAGACTAGTTTGTCAAGTGCTGTAGATATATTTAACCAAAGAAAAGCTAATTTAATTAATGAAGTAGAAAATAGAGAACCAGATGGTACTCTAGTAGAACCACCTATTGAATTACCAGAAGAGCCTTTATTTACTGCTGAAGAAATAAAAGAATTTAATGTAAAGTTTGGAGACACAATAACTGAAGCAAAAAAACAAAGAAAAAAAGAAATAACTAACACACTTCAAGGTGTTAATATAGAAGGAGATAGTATAGCTGCTCCTATAAACTTTAGTGAAGACATGTATGATCTACAAAGACTATATGATATAGGATTTGAAGAAAGACCTGAGTCAAGCAATGATGAAATAATAGAGGAGTTAGAATATAAACCTGAACTATCTGCAGAAGATGAGTACTGGTTAGGCTTGTATAAGACTAGACAAAGAAAAGAAAATAACGATTATTTACAAGCTGCTATACTAAATGAAAATGGCAAAACCCCAACCGCGGCAGAAATATTTAACACATATAACGAGCTAGAAATAGACAATGCTAATGCTAAAGCAGAGACTACCGTACTAGATCAGGTTAAACAAGAAGGTGTTAATGAAGAAGATGAAACTTTTTACAGCAAAGTTAATGATAAAATAAATACAGGTTTAATTGATAGAGCTGTTACCACCATGAATAACATATATGGTGAAGAAGCTGTAGCTAAAGTTAGAAATGCTAAAACCGCAGAACAACAAAGAAAAGCATTAAGAGAATTAAGAAATGATGCTCAAGTAAATATTTACTATGATCCTCAAACAGGTGAAGTAGTAAATAAAGATCTACTAGATGAAGACGAAATAAATAGACAAGATAATTTGTTTTTAGAAACTGCTGATAAATTTATGTTTATGCCTGTTAATGAGCAGGTAAAAGCCTTAAAGCAGTTAGAAAACAAAGTTGCTGCAATGGGTAATTCACTATTTCAGAGCCAACAACAAGGTAACCCAACGTTATTACAAGCTTTAGGTGTTAACTGGAACGATGAAAAGTCTACCAAACAAGATGCTGTTGATATAGAAACTATGTCTAGTACAGGTATAGTCCCAGCGTCTATATCTACTCTGCCTAACGGTGGTAATGTATTTAAAGAACCTAATGCTGTTGTAAAAAAATATAATGACTTAGTAGAAACTTTAAGAGTACAAAGAAGTGTTGTAGGTATAAATATAGATCCAACTACTTCTGAAAGACTTGGTGGAGGTGGATCGCTTATTGCCGCTATACCAGATGCTTTTAATTTAGAAAGTTTATCTACTAATGAAATGGCTAATAGATTTGTTTATGACGTGCTGTCTGATGAATTAGGTAAGTTTAAAAACATTGATAGAGAAGAAGCTGTTAAAGATGCAGAAGGTAATATTATATTTGATAAAAGATCTGAAAA
>CAACVD010001634.1_pt1 | contig 10741 bp, 17 predicted proteins | sample 2381771 | NCBI WGS metagenome assembly CAACVD01 (sample SAMEA5211965, study PRJEB30684) | marine metagenome | biome: Marine; feature: Epipelagic; material: Water | collected 2015-10-15 | depth 15 m | reverse complement strand
TTAACTGAAGACGTAGAGAAAATAATTAGAAACGGGAATGGTCATCAATGATAGAGACTGTATTTGCACTAATTTTAACTTTAAACGGTTCTATGATAGAGCACACATACAAAACTTCGTTAAGCGATTGTTTAAAATCAAAGCGCCTGGCTCAAAACGAGGTAAATCCTGAAAGAGTTGTATTTACTTGTAAAAAAGTAAAAGCTAAGACAGAAATATACATGGATAGGAAGAAAATTTTAAGTATAATAGAATAATCTATGGCTTATCTTAACATTAACATCCCAACAGTGTATGCTAAAGTAAAGAAAGAATACTTATATGATTTGGATCCTAAGTATAAAAAAGAAAGTCTTGATTGCGTTATCTTTGGTATGGCGAGTATCACAGGGCGTTCATTACTTTTTCACTGCATGTTACCCAACGGTGCGTGCTATTGGAGGTTGCCTATCTCAGCGTTTTTCCAAAAACATTTTTCTAGAACCGAAGTGCCGAGTATGTCGGTCGACCAGTTGGAACTGTGGAATTGTTTTAGTTACTATCCTAGTGTTACTGAATTTGATTTTCTTAGTGGGCAACGTGGTAAATTTTTAGGAAAGGATAAAAAGTTTTATAATGGAGAATATCAATTCACAATCGACTGGGCTAGTCCGGAAGTTAATGAGATTGATTGTGAGCATTCTGAAATTCCTCAAGAACACAAGTGTGCACATATACTGGCTCTTGATAACGGGAATTATGCTGCTCAGCCTAATAATCGTATCATTTGGAGCGTTTCTAACTATACTACTGATAGATCTTGGCCAGACTATAAAGTGCAAACTACAGAGTGGTCAGTCGAAAACAAAGATTGGGTAACTGACGATACTGACGATATGTTTTATAAAATAAAGGAGAATAAATGAAATTAACAGCCAACATAACCTTGGACGAGCTTACTAAAAGTCAAACAGCTGAACGTAAAGGCATTAATAACAATCCATCTCCAGAGCAAATAGAAAATTTAAAAGCTCTTGCAGTAAATATATTACAACCAATACGTTCTCATTTTGACAAGCCTTTAATTATATCATCAGGGTATCGTTGTGCTCAGCTGTGCATAGAAATTGGTAGCAGTGTAAACAGCCAACATGTGGCAGATGACGAAGCAGCCGCAGCAGACTTTGAAATTCCTGGTGTAGATAATAGAGAACTTGCAAGATGGATTAGAGATAATTTAGAAGTAGATCAAGGAATTTTAGAATTTTACAAAGACGGCGAACCGTCTTCAGGCTGGATTCATTGCAGTTATTCACGTAGTAAAAATAGGCAACAATGGTTGCGTGCTAGTCGAGTTGATGGTAAGACTAGTTATACACCATGGTTAATATAATATGCCAATAGGACGATCACAAATGACAAAACAAGTAGAGGGACAATTACGAGGTGCTCGTGGAGAAAAAAGAAAAGTGAAAGTTTTTTCTAAGGGTGGAATGAAAAACGGAAAATTAAAAAAAGTAGCTTCTGCTTTAAATAAAGCATCTAAACTTCATAAAAAACAATCTAAAGTAATTAAGAAGCATATCAAGGAAATGAAGCGTGGCAGATCCTAAAAAAGGCTCTGGAAAAAAACCCAAAGGTTCAGATAGAAGACTTTATACTGACGAAAATCCTAGAGATACAGTAAGAATAAAATTTGCTACAGCAGCAGATGCTAGAGCGACAGTAAAAAAAGTTAGAAATGTAAATAAACCTTTTGCAAGAAAAATACAGATCTTAACTGTTATGGAGCAACGTGCTAAGGTAATGGGGAAAAATGAGGTGGTAAAAATTGCAAAAAACGCCAAAGAATCCATTCGCAAAACTCGTAAGGTCTAGAACTTACAGATCTAAAGTGTTAAAATCAAAAAAGTTGTACGACCGCAAAAAGGAGAAAACATCTCTCAAAGTGGCCACTATAGAAGGAGAACAAAATGACAAAGCTATGTCCTAGAGGTAAAGCTGCAGCGAAAAGAAAATTTCGTGTGTACCCAAGCGCTTATGCAAATGCCTACGCATCTAAAATATGTGCAGGTAAAATTAAAGATCCGTCTGGAGTAAAGAGAAAAGATTTCAAAGGACCAAAACCTGCAGCAAAGGGTACTATGATAAAAGCTAAACAAGGAGCATACATAGGCTCTTACATTAAAAGTGAAATAGACGGGAAGAAAATTTCTAATAAATCTTACGAGAAATATTATAAAGGAATGATCTAATGTCAAAAAGAGGTTCATGTTGGGTAGGCTATGAACAAAAAGGAATGAAAAAAAAAGGTGGTAAACTTGTTCCTAATTGTGTTCCTGCCGGTATGAAAAGTGGAGGATTAAAAGAATGGTTCAGACAAAATTGGGTAGATATTGGGAGCAAGCGAAAAGATGGTACTTTCGCAAAATGTGGAAGATCGAAACAACGTGCGGATGCGAAACGGAAGTATCCAAAATGCGTGCCTCTAGCGAAAGCGAGAAGACTATCAGAGGGACAAAGAAAGTCTGCCGTTGCAAGGAAACGGGCAGCTGCCAATGTAGGTCCAAAACCGACTAACGTGAAAACAGTTTTAAAAAGAGATATAGGTGGTAGTGTGAAAAAAAAGGGAGGAACATTAAGTTTGAATATATTTGAAACTAAAGGACCACCAGCAGATCCTAATTTAGCTAAATTAAAAGAAAATATTGAAATGTCAGAAGCAAGAATAAATCCAGAATTAAATTATGACACAATATATAAAAAGGGAGAGTTGAATATAGGTATCAAAAAAGATAATTTTAGAATAGGATTTAGAAAGAGGTTTTAATTATGGCAACATCAGGAACAACAGCATTTGATTTAAACATAGATGATATAATCGAAGAAGCATACGAAAGATGCGCTATTAGAACTAATTCAGGTTATGATTTAAAATCTGCTAGAAGAAGTTTAAATTTATTATTTTCTGAATGGGGTAATAGAGGTGTGCATCTTTGGAAAGTGGCACTAGTTGAAAACGCCATGGTTTCTGGTCAAGCAGAATATACTACTCCCTCAACAACTAGCGATGTTTTAGAGGCTTTTGTTTCTTCAACAGCTGCAGCTTCTAATACTGCAAGCACACAAGACGTATCTTTGACAAAAATTGATAGATCTACTTATGCTGCTTTACCAAACAAATTAGCAACTGGACAACCATCACAATATTATGTTGAAAGACAGACTACACCTAAAATATTTTTGTATCAGGCACCTGATTTAAATACTTACACTACACTTAAATATTATATTGTAAAAAGAATAGAGGATGCTGGAGCTTACACTAATCAAGGTGACGTTGCTTATAGATTTTTACCATGTATGTGTTCAGGATTGGCATATTACTTATCTATGAAAAAAAATCCTAACTTAGTGCAACAAAATAAATTAATATATGAGGATGAATTAAAAAGAGCGTTAGATGAAGATGGTCAAAGAACATCAACATTTATCACACCACAATCTTTTTATCCTACTGGAGTATAATTATGGCAAAATACGCATCAGGTAAAAGATCACTAGCAATATCAGACAGATCTGGTATGGCGTTTCCATACGATGAAATGATTAAGGAGTGGAATGGTTCTTTAGTACACATTACAGAATATGAATCAAAACAACCCCAAATCAGAAGAAGGTATGCTGTAAGTGATGCCATAGCCTTACAAAATCCAAGAAATATGAAGTTTCAGCAACCAAAAACTGTAGCTGAAAATGACAATACTTTAGCTGACTCAGGAGGTATTTTTGTTGGGGTAGCCAACTTAACTTTACCTGGTGATTTTGCTTTTCAAACTTTCACTACTGAAATAAATACTAATTTTTTAGATACAATCCAACAAAGTATGGAACCAAGAGATCCATCTTTACAAAATCGAAGAAGACAAGCAACATGTTTAGTTAACCCAGTAACAATAGTGATATCATAATGGCTATAACATACACAAATTTTTTAACGCAAGTACGAAATTACACTGAAGTTAGTAGCACTGTTTTGTCGGATACTATACTAGACCAATTCATTAAAAATACAGAACTAGATATCGCTAGTAAAGTAGACTACGATGATTTAAGAAAATTTTCTAATTCTAACTTTACCGCTGCCAATAGAGCTGTTAGCCTCCCAGGTGATCTTAAATATCTAAGAGCAGTAAAAATTACTGACGGAGGGACAGAAGTATTCTTAGAAAAAAGAGATCAAACTTTTATAGCTGAATTTAATCCTACTGGAACCCAGGGGCAACCAAAATATTATGCTACTTACAACGATAAAAATATTATTGTTGCACCTACACCAGCCACAGCTTTAGCAATTCAAATACAATATATTAAAAATGCACCACATTTTGATTCTACTACAAGCACAATGCTTTCAGATCAATATGAGAATCTCCTACTTTACGGAGTACTGGTAGAATGTTTTTCTTATCTAAAAGGTCCACTAGATATGTACAACCTATATAAAACAAGGTATGATAAAGCATTAGAAGCTTTTGCGTTAGAGCAGATGGGCTCAAGACGTAGAGGTCAATATACAGATGGTGTACCGAGAGTAAAAATCGACTCACCATCACCATAAATTTATAGGAGAAAAAAATGGCAATAACAACAAACGCAATTACAAATAGTTTCAAGGAAGAGATTCTAGAAGCTGTTCATGACTTTACGCCAACTTCTGGTGATAAATTCAAATTAGCATTATATACTAACAGTGCAACAATCGGTGCAGATACAACTGCTTACCCTGGCGACAGTACAGGTGGACAAGTTACAAACACTGGTCAATACGCTCAAGGCGGTGGACTTTTAGTTAATGCTCTTGTGTCTACTCAAGGGACAGTAGCATTCGTAGATTTTACAGACTTATCTTTTACAGGTGTAACATTAACAGCAAGAGGTGCTTTAATTTATAACACTTCAAACAGTAACAAATCTGTTTGTGTATTGGACTTTGGCTCAGATAAAACAGCTACGTCAGGAACTTTTACGATTCAGTTTCCTAACCCAAACAACACACAAGCTATAATCAGAATCGCATAATTAGGAGCCCGGTGTTATGGCACAATTAACTTACACCGTTACCGTAGCAACGGGCAGCCTTTACTTAGGTGGAGGTGCGACTGGTAATGTTTATTATTTAAACGGTGCGAGAGATATAGATCTTTCTTGGGTTAAAAGTGGTACTCTAAGATTTGATCAATCAGATAATACCAACGACAACCATCCATTATTTTTTGCAACCCAAACGTCTAGTCCGCAATCTAATGTTTACGGCACTGGAGTAACTTATTACCTCGATGGTGCAGCTTCTCAGGCTGATTATTTTAATACGTCGACTTTTAACTCTGCTGGAACAAGATACATAGAAGTAACACCAGCAAGTGACACAACTTTTTACTACGCCTGTTACATTCATGGTATTGGAATGGGCGGTGAAATTGATATTACTCAAAATACATGGGGGGCTTTATCTTGGAATGCTGGTCAATGGGGTGATCAAACTGATATTGATCTTGATATTTCAGGTTTACAATTAAATTCATCTCTTGGTGATACCGATGAATTTGCAGACAGAGGTTGGGGTGGTAACACTTGGTCTCATGGTAACTGGGGTGAAGTAAATCAAACAGATGCTTTAGTTTCTGGTATACAATTACAGTCATCAATAGAAAGCGTTATCTCATTTCCTGAATTTGGGTGGGGTGGAGGAGTATGGAATTCATCTAAAGGAGGTTGGGGAGATCTTGCAAATGTTCAAGTAGACGCTAGTTCATTTCAATTACAAACAAGCATTGGAGAGGAATCAACAACAGAAGAAATTAATACAGGTTGGGGTAGAAAAACTTGGAACGCAGATGGTTGGGGTATTGCTGGTTCATTACAAGCACAAGGTATAGAATTACAAACTACAACTCCTGGGGTCGAAGTTGATAATGAAATAAACGTTGGTTGGGGTAGATTACAATGGGGTAATGGTGCATGGGACGTAGGATACTCTGTTGAGTTAGGTTCATTAAGTTTACAATCTAATGTTGGTGAGGAGTCTGCTTTTACTGATTTTGTTGTTGAACAATCAGGTTTAGGTTTACAATCTACTTTAGGAGATGCTCACGAAACAACAGCCAATGGTGACGTAGCAGTATTTACTAATTTATTACAAACATCACAAGGTACAGCTGTTGGCGCTCAAGACGTAAATCCAACTTTACAAACTTTAGCTATGCAGACCTCTATTGGTCCAGTAGAGGTTGGAGCATTAACTTTAGCACAGCCTAGTGGAATACAATTACAAAGTAATTTAGGCGAAGAATCAGCATCAGGTTTTGCTATTGTTTCTCCCACTGGCTTTCAAATGGCTTTTGTTCAAGGAGATGCAGATGGAGTATCAGTTGCAGAAGCAACAGGATCACAACTACAAACCTCTATTTCAGGACCTCAATCGATTACAGGAGATGGGACAGTCGATTTAACAGGCATACAGTTGACTGCAACACTTCAGTCAATTAATATTACACCATGGAATGAAGTAGATTTAGGAGTCAATAATACTTGGACTGAGGTTGATTTGGCTGCTTAAGTTTAGTAATATAACAATATAAGGATTTAATAATTATGGCATCAACATATACATCACTCGGAGTTGAACTCCAAGTTACCGGCGAGAATGCAGGAACATGGGGTGATAAAACAAATACCAATTTAAATTTAATTCAACAATTAGTTGGCGGATTTAATCAAACATCAATCGCAGGTGGAGCAGGAGATACAACTTTAACAGTTGTTGATGGTAACACTACAGGTACTGCTCAACAAAACATGATTGAATTGACAGGATCAATAACTGGAAATAGAACTGTTTCAATTCCTCTAGATATTGAAAGAATGTACATTATAAGAAATTCTACATCAGGTGCTTACACCGTTGAGTTTCAATATGTTTCAGGATCAGGCACAAGCGTTACTTTTGCAGCCACTGACAAAGGAACAAGAATGCTTTATGCAAAAGCTGACGACGGAACTAACCCTAACATTATTGATGTAGGAATGGTTGACACTTCAGGAATTCAAACTCTTACAAATAAAACTTTAACATCACCTAAAATAGGAACAGCAATAGCTGATACAAGCGGAAACGAACTATTAAAAGTAACTGCAACAGGTTCAGCTGTAAATGAATTAACTTTAGCTAACGCTGCTGCTTCTGGTAACCCAACTTTATCTGCTACAGGTGGAGACACAAATGTTGGAATAGATTTAACACCAAAAGGTTTAGGTGCTATAAAATTTACAAGTTTAGGTAGTATTGAAGCTTTACAAGAAAGAGCTACAGTAGCCGCTACGGGCACAACTGGAACAATAACGTTTGATCTATTAACTCAAGCAGTGCTTTATCATACATCAAATGCTGCTGCAAACTTTACGGTAAATTTTAGAGGCGATGGTTCAAATACTTTAAACAACACGATGAACACTAATGATTCGATGACGGCGGCTTTCATAATCACAAATGGGGGTACACCTTATTACAATAACGTCGTCCAAGTTGACGGATCAACGGTCACTCCTGAGTGGCAAGGCGGAGCAGCACCTTCTGCTGGTAATGCTAACTCAAATGATATATATACATATACAATAATTAAAACTGGTGACGCAACATTTAAAGTTTTTGCTGCGCAAAGTCAGTTCGCATAATAGGAGGATAAAGATTTATGCCAATATTAGGTTCTTTCGGTGCAGGATCAGGCAGAGGTTTTGGTCTTAATGTAGGCGGTGCGCCTGATTTTATATGTGCCAGTGGTGGAACTGTCACTGAGACTGGTGATTTTAGAATTCATACTTTTACAGGACCTGGAAGTTTTGTGGTTGACTCAGCAAAAGAACCAGCAAACGCAAACGTAGATTACGTTGTGGTTGCAGGAGGCGGAAGCGGAGCTTACATATCTGGTGGCGGAGGAGCAGGCGGATTTAGAGAATCACATAATCCTGCAACATCAGGATGTTACACTGCTAGTCCTTTAGCGGCCCCTAATTCTCCCTCTTCAGCTTCTTTACCTGTTTCAGAAACAACTTACCCAGTAACTGTGGGAGCAGGCGGAACGGGAAGTTGTGGAAACCCAGGCGGAAAAGGCGTTAATTCAGTTTTTTCAACTATAACATCCACTGGAGGTGGATTAGGAGGAGTATATCCAGGAGGACCTGGAGGACCGGGAGGTTCAGGCGGAGGTTCACCGCCAACTCCATCACCTGGACAAGGTTCAGGAAATACTCCACCAGTAAGTCCACCACAAGGAAATAACGGTGGAGGTGCATCAAATAACTTTCCAAATATTGGTGCCGGTGGCGGCGGAGGCGCTTCGGGTAACGGATCAAGTGGAGTTCCTAGTATCGGAGGTGCAGGTGGCGCCGGAGTAACAACAGAAATTACAGGAAGTCCTGTAGCATATGCTGGTGGAGGCGGAGGTGGTCAATACACTGCTTCTCCTAGTACTGGTGGAGTTGGCGGGACTGGAGGCGGAGGTAACGGATCACCAGGTTCTCCTTCAAGAAATGGAACAGCCAACACAGGCGGTGGCTCAGGTGGCGGCGCTCCCCCTGCAACAGGCGGTTCAGGTGTTGTAATAATAAGATACAAATATAAATAAAATTATGGCTCATTTTGCAAAAATAAGTGAAGATAACGAAGTTTTACAAGTTTTAACTTTAAATGATTCAGACACCACAAATGCTGAAGGTCAAGAAGTTGAAGCAATAGGTCAAGCTTATTTAGAAAAACATCATAATTGGCCAGCTAACTTGTGGATTAAAACTTCTTATAATACACACGGTAACATTCATAGATTAGGTGGTACACCATTTAGAGGTAATTACGCAGGTATGGGTTATACTTGGGATGTAGATAATCAAATTTTTTGGCCTCCACAATTTCATACAACTTGGGTAAAAGATATCGAATCAGCTTCTTGGAAATCGCCTATTGGAGATGCTCCAGAATTAACAGAAGAACAAAAAAATCAAAACGCAGCTAACACTAATCAATGGTCTTATGTTTGGAACGATGAAACGACAGCATGGGATTTGACAGATATTCTAATATAATATATTTCTTTTGTTGGTATGGAAAAGAAAGTGTTATCTGAACAAGCTTTGTTCTATGGTGATGTTTCAATGCCCAAAGGTTTTGAAATAAACCCTTTAAATTTATCTCAATCAATTTTTGAATGTTTCTACAAAAAACAAAAATTTATTTTTTCTAAAGATTGGGACAAGTTAAATACTTATATTAAAGATTTCATGCATCTTGATCATAATACAGTATTAGTTAATAAAGATACTTGGGGAAATGCTTACATACCGAATGAAATAACAGAACCTTTGTTAAATGTAGATCCTGTTGATTTAAAAAATTCGCCTGATTATACTTGTTTGTATGGAGTCAATACTGTCGATTGTATGGTAAAAATATATTACGATGATAATAGAAGAAAAGGTAGAAGTTGGGATATACAATTAAAAGATAATATGTTTATCATGTTTCCGTCAACTAATCAGTATTTTATCTCAAACAAACAAAAGGATTCATTAAATTTTATACAAACGATAACTTATGAATACATTTAAATATGCAATTAATTCAACATATTCCAATTGTTCATAATGGTATTTTTAGATTTAAATTAGATATAAAAAAAGAATATATGACAGAATTTAAAAAACAAAAATTTATTAATACTGAAGAAAACTATAATTTAAATTTAGTAAGTTCTAATTTAAATATTTTAACTAAATATAAAATGTTAAATAAACAAATTAATAAAACAATAAAACATTTCATTGAAAACATTTTATTTATGAGATGTAAGTTTAAAATATACAGTTCTTGGCTGACTTTAACAAAACCTAAAGGTAATTCTTCTTCACATCATCACAGCAATTCTTGGATTTCTGGTGTATATTACCCTGAACATAATAAAGAATATAAAATAGTGTTTTATAATGATATAAAAAATAATTTTGATACAACAACACATAATCAAAATATATATAATAGTAAGTCTTTTACAATTGTCCCTCAACAAAATGAGTTAATATTGTTTTTTAGTAATTTGAGACACGAAATAAAAACCAATTTATCAGATAAAGATAGATATTCTTTGGCTTTTAATTGTTTACCATCAGGTGGTTTTGGATATGGAGATAGTTACAGTGAATTTATCTAATTATTATTGGTACTTTAAATCTGTTGTTCCACCAAGAATATGTGATGACATAATAAGATATGGGTTATCACAAGCTGAAACATTTGCGAGAACTGGTGGTTATGGAAGTAATAGAGAACTTACTAAACAGGAAATAAAAGATATAAAACGTAAAAGAAATTCTGATTTAGTATGGCTTAGTGATACGTGGATTTATAAAGAATTACAGCCATATATACATTTAGCTAATAAAAACGCAGGTTGGAATTTTCAATGGGACGTTTCAGAATCTTGTCAATTTACAAAATATAAACTCAATCAATATTATGATTGGCATTGTGATAGTTGGGACAAACCATATGACAAAGAGGGACCACAAAAAGGTATGATTAGAAAATTATCTATGACCTGTCAGTTAACAGATGGTTCAGAATACAAAGGTGGTGAATTAGAATTTGATTTTAGAAATTATGATCCCCATATGAGAGATGAATCAAAACATAGAATACAATGTAAAGAGATAT
>CAACVD010001633.1_pt1 | contig 10742 bp, 33 predicted proteins | sample 2381771 | NCBI WGS metagenome assembly CAACVD01 (sample SAMEA5211965, study PRJEB30684) | marine metagenome | biome: Marine; feature: Epipelagic; material: Water | collected 2015-10-15 | depth 15 m | reverse complement strand
TTTCCGTCAGGCATATAGTGATAGCCTTTAGGTGCTTTTTTTCTTTTAGCCATTATTTCTTTTTTTTCTTTTTTTTCTTTTTAGGTTTCATTTTCATTCCACCTTTTTTTCCATAATGCATTGGCATAAAAATTTTCCTTTCAATCGTTAGGTAGGCAAGGATATATATATGACAATAACTGCCTTAACTCATTTAAACAACAACCTACCTAACGACAACTGTTAGCTTGTTTTTACAGACATAGAATAAACCGATTTTGGTATAAATGTAAATACTTTAAATGACTTTTTTTACTTCTTTGATTATTTTGCTGTAAAAATCAGCTTCTTTCGTTTCAATATCTTTGCATGATTTATAGATAGCGAACCAAGATTGTTTAAAATGTTCACCAATTTTTTTATATGAAAGGCCTGTTATATCTTTAACAGCTTTATACATAATCTTTTTGTGCGGTGTGTCTAAAAAACTTCTATTTTTATATAATTTACTTTGACAAAGTACATCAGTCGTTCTTTGTAAAATATTTTCTATGTTCATCGTAGTATCCTTCCGCAATTTTATTTACCTTTTTACAATCACTTTGCAAAGCATAATATTCAGCTATTTGTATCGGATTTTTATTATATTTTCTATAAAAATTATACTCACCAATTTTATGCTGTTCAGTATGATGATTTAAACACATAGGCAAACAAAACATATCATTTCTAACACCCATGCCAATATTACCATAATTAGGAATAGACCTAATATGGCAACATTGAATATAAATACTTGCATGGCAAATAACACAAGATTGACTCGCTACAAACTTTTGATGTTTGATTGATGTTATTTTTTTCTTTTTTTTCGTTTTTTCCTTGCCTTCCTCGCAGTTGCTAATGCAATCGCTATAGCCTGTTTTTTAGGCTTACCAGCTTTTAATTCTGTTCGTATGTTTTTGCCAATACTTTTTTTAGAAAATCCTTTAATCAAGGGCATTTTAGACTCCTAGTTAATAAAGCGTGGGTAAATCGGAAGGCTAATCTACCCACAATTTATAAATACGAAATAAGTGACTGAATTTAAACATATATTTTTTATATAATAACCCACTAATATACTTTACAAGTTAATATATTTTTTATATAACTGTAACTGTAACAGTAACTAATATATTTATATATCTTCTATTGGTTACTGTTACAGTAACAATAACAGTAAAGGGGTTATTATGAGAAGAATAAACTTAATTAGCGTTGACAAACCTAATAAACAAATCACTAAATCTTTTTATTCTGAAGAAGAATTATTAGATTTTATTGATAACTTAAACCCACCAGTGAGTGAGTTTATTTTAAAATTCAATAAAAATATTTGTAAATCTATATGGTCTTTAAATGTAGGTTCAGATTTAATTTATGCTCATGTTAGATTCGCTATGGCCGGTAAAACTAGAGTAGGTAACCATTTAAGATTTTAGGGGGTCTTATGATGAATAAAGAACAAGTTAAAGTGTGTGCTAGACTAAATGATGAGTTTAGAAGTCAAATCTTAACAGGCCAATATGGTCACAATTTAGTTTTATTTACATCAAGCGTTAAACCACTTCCATATTTAAAAGGTATTATGAAAGAAGTTATTGAATTTAATACCTTTAATGAAAATAACGATCCTTATGGTGAGCACGATATGGGTGCGTTTACAGTTAATAATATAAGATTTTTTTGGAAAATTAATTATTATGATCTTGACGGAAAAGTTCATTCACCAGACCCAACAGATCCAATGGTTACTAAAAGGGTATTAACTATAATGAAAGCGAGTGAATACTAATGAAAATAAAAGACTTATTAAAAATCCAATCAATAGTTGAAGGTAAAGCTATACCAAGCGATATGTTTGATAAAGGTTTAACTTACTATTCTGAATCATTAGAAAAATCTTATGATATTCTTGATATGCATTTAGTTCATTTTATTAGAGCATTTGCAAAAACTCAAGAAAAGTTATTTGATAAAAATGCAGAACTTGAAGGGGTAGAAAATTTTAAACATCAAGTTAGTGATTATGAAAAACAAAAGCTTAAAGAAATATTTGATGACTTTTTCGCTAAGCTAAATGAAAAGAGGCACTAATGTACGTTTTAAATATAGTTGAAAGAACAATAACTAAAATGGACAGTTTAACTTTAGCGAACTTTTTAAATGATTGTGCTAAAAGTGAAATAGAAATATCAAACTTTTTATTTATACCGAATAAAAAACAAGCGAAACAATTTATAGAAAACACTTTGGGAGAACAATTACCACAATGTCAACATTGGAAATAAAATTAAAAGAAAAAGAAGCTAACTTTATACTTAAATTATTATCTGAACATTTAATGGAAGCTGAATGTTCTAATAATGGCGTTCCTAGATGGCAAGTAGAGTTATACTTTACATTTGGAACAAATCTAATTAAGCATAAGGAAAGGGGTAAATATGCTAAAGAACTTCATGATACTATTGCTCGTGTCCGTAACCGCTTGCAGTTATAAGCCAATTATAGATACAAAAGGCCGTAGCGGTAAATGGGATAAAACTAGAGCAACTGAAATAACTGATGATTTACAATCTTGTAAATCTCAAGCTAAACAACATACAAACTTAACTGTAGAAGTTGGTAAAAAAATTTATAACTTAGCTTTAAGGCCAAAACTATTATGGTTATCGCCTAAAGCTAAAGACGAATATAAAAATATTCAAGTTAATTGTTTAGAAGGAAGGGGTCACAATGTCCTTAATAAATAAAATAGATAGATTGCATTGTTCAGATAATATTAAATGTGTTCAATGTTTTGGTAATTGGATTTTTGTCAATGATAGAGGTTTAAGAATATGTCAAGAATGTGAAAAGGTTTTTACTTGGCGTGATGAACCGGCTGGACAAGAATTATTAAAATGGGCAAATCAACAGAAAGGGTAATTATGAAAAATAGATTTACTACTACAACTAAAATAAGAAAATTAAATGGTGCTAGATTATATATGTTGAGAAAACAAAAACATATTACTCAACAACAATTAGCAAATTTAATTGGTGTTACATTTCAACAAATACAAAAATATGAATGGGGGGTTAATGCTATGAGTAGTAATTCAATGCATGAATTTGCTAAATTATTTAAAGTACCAATGGAACATTTTTTTGAACCTTTAAATCAAATAGGATATGAAAGAAACAAAACTAGCCAAAATATTTATAGGTAGTTTAATTATCGGAAATTTGATAATTTTATTATTAATTTATTTAATCATGGAAGGGGTTATATGAAAGAATATAAATTATATAATGGTCAAATTAATTTACAATTTGATCCTGATGAACACAAATATTATTTAGAAGGCGAACCGGTTAAAAATATGACATCTATAACTGGGATCATAACTAATAAAGATGCTATGGTTGGTTGGTCTGCTAAAATGTGTAAGCTTAAATTTTTAGAAAAAATATTACCTAACAGTTCTTATAGTTTAAATGAACTTGATAATATTGCTAAAGAAATACAACAAGCGCCTAGAAAAAATAAAGAAAGCGCTGGTGATGTAGGAACTAACGTACACAATTACATTGAAGATCATTTACAATATGATGTTGTTCCTAAAATAGATAATAGAGAAGAAGCCCACGCCTTTAATGAGTATATGAAATGGTACGTTGATAAAGGTAAAGATTTAAAAATAGTTTCTTTAGAAAGAAAAGTATATTCTAAAAAATATAATTACACTGGAACTACTGACGCTTTATTTAAAGATAATAATGATAATTACGTTATGTATGATTGGAAAACATCAAGCGGTATTTACCATGGTTATTTATTGCAAATAACCGGTTATGCTATGGCTTTAGAAGAAGAACTAGGAATATTAATAAAAAAAGGTGTTATAGCTAATTTTCCTAAAAAGGGTAAAACAAAATTGTGTGAGTTTGATATAGACTCAACAATGCGAGATAATTTTCTCGCCTGTTTAAAACTATATCTAATGCAAGAAAGGAAGGTATAAATGCCACATTGTGAAGGTCAAATAGAAAAAGTTTATCACAATTACGTTGATAAACAGGGTAATAAACTACCTGATCATAAAGTTAATCATAAAATAAAAATGAATGGTGAACTTTATATAATTAAAGGCAAATGGTATCCGCCATTTGTTATAGATGGCGCAAGGGTATCTTTCAGTTATAATGTATGGAAACAACCTAGTACAGGTATGGATTTGTATTACATTATGAAAGATGAAAAAACTAATAAGCTGTTGATTCAATCCCACATGAAAGAAAATAATCCAGAAAATGATTTTGATGATCAACTGGATAATAACGGTAATGGGTTTGCCGCACCAACAGATTTTGATGCTAATACTTTAGAAACTCAGGGAACTAATCCACAAGTTTTAAAAGAGCAACAAATATTTGTTACAGCTTTATTAAAAAGTTCTATTGAAAATGGTCAAATAAATATCAAAAATAGAGAAGATTTAGATAAATCTATTATTGAGTTTAAAGACCTTTACAATAAAAACTTTAAACAGTAATAAGATTATTGACCTTGGTGCTCATGCCAACTAAACCCCTTTACATTAGTTGATGATGTTATTAGAGAACAAGCACCAAGGTTGCATTTTTTTAATATTATTGTTATATCTAACTTATATGGCGTTGATTAAAGATGTTAAATATTCTGCTGATTTTATTATGAGTTTAACATTTGATAATGAACAAGACGCTATACAAAATGTTAATGCCCAAAATGTAGAAGTTAAAGATATTAATAATATCAGATTTCTGCAGGCCTTAACAAAAAAAGGTGATGCTGATGACACACATGCAAAAAGTGTTTCAGTTACAGAGTCTAGCTAGTAAATTGTGCAGTCAATATGCTAAAGATTCTGAATGGACATTAGATTGTCTTAACATAGAACAAGACATGAAAAAAGTCCTAAAAGAACTGAAACAACAAAAACTACCTTACCCACAATATTTGTAGGTAAGTTAAAAAATTAAAAAAGACTGGAAGGCTTATGGATACTTTTGACTTAAAATCTCCCGAACAAATAAAAAAAGAACTAGACGATACCGCAGAACAAATGGCTGAAGCTACTTATACTTATAGAAGATTAGAAGAGCATAAAAAAATAATGGAAGCTGTTTTAACTAAAGAATTTAAAGAATCAAACAATCGTTCTATATCAGAAGCTAAAGTATTCGCGTTAGCTGATAGTAGGTATAAAACGCATATTGATGGTTTAGTTGAAGCTGAAAAAGAATATTTAAGATTAAAATCAAAATATGGTAACATTCAATCTTATATAAAATATTTAATAACATGGATAACAACTCAAAGAGATTTAAGCAAATAGATGATAGAGGTTCCTGTGATTTGGAAAGAGTTATTGAGGAGCAAAGAAACCATATTACAATTTTGGAAAGACTTCTTGAAGATAGCCAAGAAGAAACTAAAAAAGTTAAAAAACAAGTTGAGTTCTTACAAAATCAAATAAGGAAATATGGAAAAAAAATTGTTTGCAACTGGGGAACTGAATAAAGAAAGCTACAAAGAAAGAGTGAAAAATTATATTAATTATGCTGAACAAAGATTTGAAAAATACTGTAGAGAAAAAGGTTATAACTATAAAAAACTTTTGCTTAACTCAGATGAAAATTTGTTTGAAAGTCCTATACCCCATTGGAGCAAACTTGGTATTATGGTTGCTCAGCCAGATTATTTTTGTTACAATCAAAATCGTCAATTTTATGCAGAAATTAAGGCGTCTAATAAAATCAAAATTAAAGACATAAAAAAATATTGCGCTTGGGAAACAATTATGTGTGACCCTAAATATACACAATATTATATTTGTTTTTGTTTTGCAGATAAAATGATTATTAAAACTTTATCACAAATTATGGAATTATTACCAAAAGCTAAAATTGAACAATACCATGAAGGTAATAAATATTTTATTTTAAATTTTAATGAATAGTGTTTACTACTGTCATATCAATTTGATCAAACGGAACAGTTATCCAATCATATTCAATACCAACCACATGATAAAAGTCATTTGATTTTAATATATTCATAAGATTATGAGTATTAACTAAATCAGGATAACAATCGTCTAAATGAGTATGATTATAATGATGTTCTGCTGTAGCTTTGTCAATATAAGCTAAGATTAACGTAACTCTTACGTGATTATTTACGCTTAAAGATGTCTGCACCTTTAAGTCCATAAATTGCACTTACTACTCCAATAAATAAGGCTTGGTACCAAATTGGTAATGATTCAAAATAATTAAAAAAAGTATCTATTTTTTCTTTAACATTTGGATCGTCAGAAAAAACACTCCATATTAATAAAACTATAGGCGCTGAAATCAAAAGTAAAACGAACTCGTCTTTCCAGCCTTTATCATTTGATTCAATAACTCTTGCTTGATATTCTACTTCACCATTTGCCATTCGTTCATAATGGAGTCTTTCTGCTTCCGATCTTAACCTTTTACTATCTTGTCTATTTTTATAAACACTAGCACCGGTTTTAACAGCCATACTTAAAAGATTAAGCCACATTAACTAATGTCCTCTAAAAATAATTCAAACCCACCACTTATAGAAGATGTAGCTGATGATTTTGCTCTCATTTCAATATCAGTCTTACCAACTATGATTTCTGGAACATGATAATTCTTTTCAGTAAATCCACCTCTTGTAGTTATAAATGATCTAGTATTCCAAGTATTTCCATTATCAATGGATTTAATCCTAAATTTAATTTCGTTTTCTAAATCTTTAGAACTACCTACATCTAATTGAACAAGATAAGCATTATAATTTCTAGGAACTGTGTAAACTGCCATAAGTGTTTGACCATAAGTTGGCTGAATGATTGCTACACTTGTAGATGAAACAGTTATTGTAATTGTTCCAACATTTGCATTTCCAGTATTAGCTGTTTTTAATATTGCTCTAAAGACTCTAATGAAAGATGTTGTTCCAGCACTACCGCCAATCGTTAAAGTTTCTGTCGCTAAATCGTAATTTGAATCTAATCCTTGTATTTCTACTGTTCCTGTATTGTCATCTGTGTCTGATGAAGTGGCAGTTGCAGTTCCAGCAGATGTAATAAAAGTATAATCTCCACCACCGTCCCATATAGTTTCAAATGATGTTCCTACAGAAGAATTATATCCAAATTTTTGAATACCACTAAAATCTTCTACTAATCCTCTACTTACTGTTATTCCAAATGGAAATACTAATCTTGGAGTTTGGTTCTGTATATTTATTGCCATAAATCGCCCTATAAGCCTAAAATTTTGATGAAACTACCTTTTTAGGTATAAACCCTCGTTAAAAACTTAAATAGGCCTCTATGAGCTTATATGACAGAATTTAAAGGGTTTCTATCATCAGTTGTATATAATGCTTGGCCTTCTCTAAATCCTCTAACATTTTATCTTTATTAGAGTGTTTCCGATTATATCTAACAACATATTTAATAACATTACCTTGTAAATAACTCAAATTATTTTTAATTATAAAATCAACAGGTTGAATGGGTAAATCATAATGAGATCCACCGACTTGTTTATCTTTAGCTTTCACACTTTCTCATTATGTCTGCAAGTTTTTGGCATCTTTCTTTAGTTTGTTTATACCAACGAGATTGTATCATCTCATCACCAGCAGTTACATAGTCCTTCTCTTTTAATGCTTTGATCATGTTTTTAAATTTATTGACATTACCTATACCTAATTGGAACACCATTTCAATAATAACTTCTCTAGCTGTATCACATATTTCTAGTTCATTTGATTCAATAAAATAGTTTGCTTGATCTACTGCGTTTTGAAAATCGTCCTCAAATAACTCATCTAGAAATTCTTTTGAATATTTTTTACCTTCTTCAAACTTGTCTTTATAAGTTACTAAATGGCCATACCCGATAGTGGCCTTACCTAAACTATCCATGTAAACAGTATCACGATAACCTTCATGCAATTTAATTCTAATTTTTAAGTTTTCTAAACTCATACTAATTTCCCGATCCAGTTACCTTTATTATTTAAGACACAGGGTAATAACTTTGGTTGAGAATCTATAATTATACCACAACCCATTATAAATCTAGTTTTGAAATTTTTTGCGTAAGCAAAGGCCATGCTTTTTTGATTGATTAAACAGCCGCATTGCATTCCCCAGTAAAGAGCATCTGGGTTTGCCCAATACTGGATATTAAATTTTGTATGATAATGTCCTTGAACACAATTCATTCCATTGGTTTGAGATACCTTTAAAACGTCCGCACTACGACCATGAGTAAATAAACATCTTTGTTTGTTAGGCAAAGTTAATACTAAATCATCTACCCATTTCCATTTTTTAGTTTGTAAAAAATCTCCATAATCTTTTAAATAGGCTCTAGGCAATCCGTGTTTTAATGCTCGTCTGTAAATCATAGATGAATGGTTAGAATCTATTTCAACCATTTGAGGAAATATACTTTCTAGTTCTTTAACTTGATCTTTAGCTTTAATGAGCTCATGACCGGCGGAATATAAATCTGGGTTTGAATCGTGGAAACTTAATGCATGTTGATCAAGCAAATCACCTATATTGACTACAAAATCTGGTTTGTATTGTTTTTTTACTTCTCTTAAAAAATCAAAAGCATCAGGCCGCTGATACGGAAGATGTAAATCACTGATGACTAATATACGTTTCATAAACGAATCACTTGAAGTAGTTATAAGCTCCAGTAACTATTGATGCAAGTATTAAGAGAATCCAAAGACCGCCTTTACCTCTATTAATATCTGCTCTTAAACTTTTTGTTTCTATTTTTAATTCTTTTATTTCTCTATTCAAAAATTCAAGCTGAATTTCAATACCTGATTTTCTTGCCATTATCCTTGTCCTCTATATCGCATTTGTTTTTTAGTTCTGCCTTTACGCTTATGTTTATTCATAGTTTTTACTTTACTAGATTTTTTAATGCGTCCTTGTGAACTACCATTTTGTTTCTTAACATACAATACTGTAGCACCATATGTTTTAGATTTTTTAGCCATTATTTTTTAGGACTGGGATTAGAAGGTGATGGTCTTGGTTTACACTTACATTGACCAAGCAATAAACAAAAACCCATAGCTACTTTAAATATACAATTCATTATTTACTCGCTATATTAATAATCTTACCGTCTTTAACTGTAGCCATAACACTAGCACATTGATAGACAGCATTGTTAGAGTTTCTACTTGCTATTCTTTTCTTTTCTAAACATTTTCCAAAATCAGGCATCAATAAATGTTCTTTAAGTTCAGGTGGATTACCTAAGTAAAGTAATAATGCAATAACTTCAATCATTGATGTTTACCATTTGTATATTTCATTTCTCTATTAGCATCTTTTAATTTTTCAATGTCAACCAAAACTTTATCCATTTGTTTTTGTAAAAATTGTATATTTACTTTGTTGTGCATACCATCTTCTAATTGTTTTTTAATCTTTTCAATATCTTTATACAAATTCTCTATAAGCATAAATTGTTCGGAATCTGCTGGAAGTGAACCTAGTTGCCCTCGCGGCCATTTAATTCTAAACTCAGTATTTTTTTCTAAATCACTTTCCATTAATTGCAATCTTGTTTGATGTTGATTTAGATTTTCTACAATTTGAAAATAGCCCATACAACCTAAAGCGACGATTACGATCAAACTAGCAACCGTTTTCATCGGCATTTGTACTCTTGATTCATCAGAAATTTGCATTACTTGTTTTTTCATTTAAACATATCTTTGTTAGGCATATTGTTTTTGACTTGTTCTACAAATTCTTTATCTGTTACACATTTGCAATATCTTCTTGGTCTTGCATATAAAACTCTCCATAATTTATTTTCCCATCGGCTAAAAATAGGTAATAAAATTCTAGCAATAGCTTTTTTAATCTTATGAATACACATTATACAGTTCATATACCTTTTTGCTTTGGATTAATTATATTGTCCTTTGCTCTTGGACGTGAATTTCTTATTTTAGCAGAGTAGCTAGATAAATTATCAGATAATGCTTTTTTAACTTGTTGTTGTAAATACTTTTTAAAATCTTTGTAATCCATAGACACTCCATAAATTTTGTGCCTTCCATTTATTATTAATTATTCATCATTATCAGAATCATCATCAGATTCAATATCTTCATCATCTTCTATTGATTCTTCTTCTGCAACTCCAATAGATAAATCTTCAATCTTTTCTCCATTGTCGTCTTGAACTTCTATTTTTCCGTCTTGAATCATATCTTTTATGATTTCTTCAACGATTTCTTTAAGTTCTTTTGCCATGTGAGTTCTCCTTGTTTGGGTTAGGATTTCCCTTTAGCAAACAAGGAACTCAATTCAAGTTAATCTTTTTGAAAAAATTTATCTAATTGATTTTTATAATCTTTTATTGCTTTCTGAGTATCAGCATACCAATCTTGGTAAAACTTTGTCCAGTAAGACTTTATTTGGTCATAATTTAAAAACATAATTTATCTCCTTTATTGCTATATAGGATTAGTTATTGTGCGTTGCAATAGTTAAATCAACGAGCCACATTTGGAATGTTATTTGTTCCTACTAATGGGTTCTCTGCAAAGCACATGTAGATGTATGTTGAGCCTGAACCATTTTGAAATGCACCTGAAACTCTACATTTGAAACCAT